>ERZ779876.663-NODE-663-length-36488-cov-5.598414_pt1 | contig 36488 bp, 54 predicted proteins | sample MGYA00511068_ERZ779876 | MGnify/ENA primary metagenome ERZ779876 (study PRJEB29588, sample SAMEA1970858) | human gut metagenome | biome: human gut; feature: human-associated habitat; material: faeces | place: Denmark | collected 2008/2010 ...
CCAAGTTCGCGCCCACCCCCCTGCCTGCGCCCGTCCAAGCCTTCTGCCTTTCAGCGCCGTTTCGTCTTGCCTTTAGCCCTGCTTTCGGCCATGGTCTTTGCGCTGTGGCAACCGTGGCACAGGCTTTGCAGGTTGCTTGGGTCGGTAAAGCGCTGCCAGTCTCCGTTGTGCGGCTCGATGTGGTCAACGTCTGTCGCTCGGACTCGGCGGCCTTGCCGTGCGCACTCGCGGCACCACGGCTCACGCAGCAGCTGTGCCGGCCGCAGGTTGTCCGTCCAGATCGGCAGGCTGTACCAGCCACGCCACCGACGGCTCTCGGTGCTGCGCCGTGCGCTGTCCTTGGGTCTGTGCTTGTCACAGTACCCGCACCGCACCAGCTCCCGGCAGCCGGGATGCAGGCACGGCCTCAGCGGCTTACTTGTCATACTCGAGCATGTCGTGCAGGGCGGACTCGGTAGACGTGATGATGCTCTTGAGCCGACAGAAGCGCACCGTCAGCTTGTAGCGCTTCTCAAAGCTCGGTTCAAGCTCACGCTCCCGCAGCAGATCAAGCCGCCGCTGACGCAGCCGGTCGAGGTTGCGCTTGTACTCAGGTATCATCTCGCGCACTGTTTGCACGCCACTCACCGCCTTCCTGGCAAAAAATAAGAGCCAAATAGCCACACCATTCGGTGCAGTTATTCGGCTCTGGCTCTCAGGCGCTGGCGCTCCCCGTCAAACTCAATGACGGTCTCACATTTGCAAAATTTACAAAACAACGGGAAATCCCGCAACACTGTGCGTCCCTTGATTGCGACCACGTTGGTCGGCCGCTTGCATCGCGGGCACACAAGTTTTATTCTTTTGTCTTGATTATACACCTTTCGTCCTCCTATGTCTACCCGTTCGCTTTCGTTTCTCCACAACCGTGGCATATGTTATAGAGCATTCCAAGCCAGCAACAACGCGCGTGCGTGTGCGCGTTGCGTGTGCATTATAATAGGTATTTTTCGGCATTAAATATTTCACAAACCGGCAGGATGCAATCTCATTTCTGCCGCCGCCCTCATCGAGCACCTGCGCTCCGGGCGGTGCATCAACGGTCGTGCCGTCGTCTACCCACTCGTAAGTCGTGACCGGTCTATCAAGGTTTCGGCTCGGCACAAACTGCTTTTTGCCGTTGAGGCTGGCTTCTCGGCGCTCTTTGGTGAGATAGCCAGCCCAACCGTCGTATCCGCGCTCGCGGATGTAGTTGAGCTGGATGTCATCTCCCCAAATCCATAGTGACCGCATCAGCTCCAAGTCACCGCCTGCGGCGTTGATGATAATGTGCGCGTGAGGCCGGTGGTCTCCGTGCCTGCCCTCGAGCACATAAATGTATTTCAGATCCGGCAGACCTCGCGCCTTGCGGTAGGCCCGCATCTGCGCAAACACTTTGCCGAGGTGCTTGCGTGTCACGTCGGCGCTTTCCGGCAGATCTGCATCTCGATAGGTGACGGTCAGCACCAGATCGGTATCATCAAAGTTGGTTGCCATCAGCATTTCCAGTTTGCGCTGCGCCGTGTTGGCGTTGGTGCGTTGGATCTGCTCCTCCGTCACCTCACGGATGCGCTTGCGATCCTGCTTGCTGGCGTTTGGTCGCGGCACCGTGTAGGTGATGTCCCACACCAGTCGCCCGGCTCGGATTGTCTTTCTCCTCTTCATTCAGTCCTCCCGGTGTCCAAATTGAACACCACAGCGGACGAGGCTGTCCCCGTCCGCGTAGTTTTATAGAATATCCGCAAAATTTCGGTTTGTCAAATGTTTTTTAGTCCTTTGTCCATCTTTGCCCCGCATACAGGGCAGTAGTTCCAGTTGTTCAGGCGATACTCGCTCTCTGTCAGTGCGCAGCCGCAGTTGGTGCACCTGACAGCTGCGGCTCCACTCGGGAACGTATATCTCCCGGAATCATCCCACCGCCCATGCACCACTGGAGCAACATCGGCGGCTGGCGGCGAGGCAACAATCTCCATTGCCATGGCACCGTCGGAACCGTTCACCCATTTCGCCGCCATCACCGCTCTTATGGCAGTATCCCGCTTAATGTATTCAGCCATTATTCCGGGAACACCTCCGTCCACGCGCTGACGAGAATATTTGCCTCGCATGCTTCCTCGTCCAGATCCGGGAAGAACCACTTGCCGCCGCGGTAAACATACTCACCGTAGCGATTAGCGCAGCCGCACAGCTTGCACAATACCCGAGCACCTTCCGGCGGCCGCTCCTCGGTGTACTTGTGCCATACGCTGCTCAGCTCATGTCCGGCAATCATCTCGAAGGGGTCCACCCCCGCCCAGTCGGCCAGACGGAAAAGGTCATCCAGATCGGGTGCGGGGCAGCCCAGCGGATCATGCCACAGCCAGTCCATATACCAGCGTTTCGGGAAGCCCTCAAGATCTTCATAGCTCGTAATTCCGACGCCAGCGAGCGCGAGTTTGATATACCGCCGCGCCATCGCGAGCGGCGATTTCATGAAGGCGTCCTCGCGCTGCTGGCGCTCGGCCTTGCGCGTCTCGGCGTCCTTCGCGCTCGTGATGCGCTGTTTCACCACGCCGCACACCTTTTCGCACCCGTCCGCCTTGTCGCAGCTGTGGCAGCAGCCGGGACACTTGCCGTCCCGCACCCACGCCGCGCGCTTATCCATGCCTGTGCAGGGATGGGGCGAAAAGCTCTCCGCCGGGCAGGTCAGCTGCGTGAAGGGATACTCCGCCGCCTTTTTGTGCGCCTTGATCTTTTTCGCGTCAAGGTTGTACATTTTGCCTTGATATGCACCGTGCAGTTCCCTTTGCAGGTCCTCGTCGCACTGGCTCAGCTCGTAGGCGGCGCTGTCGTTGATGCGGTGACACTTAAAATCGCCTTGCCACGCCTCAGTCAGCCCGTTGTCGATTGCCTTTGCCCTGGCAATCTGGCTCTCGGACGTTTTGAGCACCTCGGCAACATAACTGCGCAGCTTGCCCGGCAGTTCTACCACGCCGCGCGCTTGCAGATCCCTGAGCGCGGCCTCAATCTCCTTTGCCGCCTGACCGGTGTACTCAGCGGTCAGACCGCCGCCGCCGCGTGCCATGGTGTTGGTCCAGTGCAGGATCAGCACCTGCAGGGACGGGTCAAGATCAGCGTCAAGCACAATGCAGGGCGCGGTCTTGCGGTCGAGCAGCGCCAGTGCGTTCCGGCGGCGGTGTCCTGCAAGGAGTAAGTACCCGCCCTCGGTCTTGCGGCGTACCACAAGCGGCTGCTGCAAGCCGATAACCTTGATGGACTCGGCCAACTCGTCAATGCCGGTCTGCGCGTAGCTGTTGTTCTCGTTTTCTTCGATTTCGGTGAGCGGAATCTGCTCCACCTGCATCTCGCCGGTGTCCGATTTGGACACCGCCTCGCCCATCAGCTCCGCAAGGTTGAATTTCTTAGCCATTACAGTCCCTCCATAATCTCTTCTACCCATGCCCGATAGTCACGGGCAGCCGCCGAAGTCGGCGACCAGCGCGTTACCGGCTGTGCGGCGTAGGTACTCTCCGTCACCTTGTCTGTGCGGCGGATTTTTTGTGCAAACAGCGGGATCGGGCTGTGCTCACGCAGCCAGTCCTCGCTCTGCCGCGTGGCATCTGCATTGTGCCAGATGGTCAACAGTCCCCACACACTGCGCTTGGCAAGGCCGGTGTTCCGCACGCTGGCAATCTGATCGGCAAGCAGCTGCATACCGGACATCTCAAACGCACCCGGCTTGATCGGCACGAAGACCATATCGCTGGCAGCAATCGCCGAGATGCACGGCAAACTGAACGACGGCGGACAATCGAAGATCATCACGTCGTACGCATCATCCTCGACCAGTGCGTCCCGCAGGTCGGCGTACACGCGGACCGCCTGCTTGCGGTCAATGTCGGCGTCCAGATCAACCGAAGCGAGCTGCATATCCGCCGGAATGATGTCCAGATCACGGTAAATGCTGTGCTGGATGACGTCCTCGTAGTAGGCCGAGCCGCCGTCGAACAGGTCGGCCGTGCTGCAGGCGTCAGGTACAACGCCGATGTACTGCGAGGCGTCACCCTGCGGGTCGCTGTCAACCAGCAGCACGCGCTTGCCATAGTCGGCCGCCAGAATGCCTGCGAGGTTTACTGCGGTGACGGTCTTGCCGACGCCGCCCTTCAAATTCACTATGCTAATCGTTTTCAAGATGTTTTCGCTCCTTTTTCTTGTTTCAGTGGTTTACTTCGTTCGCGGACCGTATTTCCGCCTCTGAATACCATGCTTTTCGAGTACCGCTCGCACCGTTTTGCTTGAGCGGTGCATGCTTGCCGCCACGATTGCAAGCGGCATTGTCTCGTACATTTCGCAGATTTTCTTTTCTTCCTTATCCGTTAACGGTATGCGCGGCCCTCCGGCCGGTCTGCCGCCGTTCGGCGGTGCAGGCTGGATTTCTTTGCGTGCCACGCCGCGTGCGTCGCGGTCTTGGGTGTATACAGTTTCCCGGTAGCTATACGGCACGCCAAAGACTCCGGTGCCGGACACCTCAACCGTTTCGTAGATGCCCTTCGGGTGCCGCCAGATGACGCGGCGCTGCTCAGTTGCCATTTTCCGCTCCCGCTCTCTGCATCAGCTGCTCATAGTCTTTCTTGATTACGCCAGCCCCGATCAGAGCCATGATGTACTGCATCGCCTTGTCGGCAGTCTCGTCATTCGTCACCTTGCAAACTACGCGATACAGCGAGATCAACACACGGCGGATGTCATCACTCAAAATCTTTCCGTCCGCGCAATCAACTTTGCATTCGGCCTGTATTCCGTTAATTTTAATCTCAATCATGCTGTTTCTCCTTCCGGTTCCGTTTGATATATCTCAGCACCGCACCGATGGCCTCTGCCCGCTCACGGTACTCCCGCCGCATTTCCGGCGGACAGACCTTACTCTGCGCGTACAACCGGCGGCGCTCAAACCGCAGCCTTGGGATTGCTTTTCTTAGCTTCATGCTTTTTCTCCATTCTGGCGGTCTGCTGGATCACTTCCCGCTGGCCGTCCATGTACTCGGCAAACTGCTGCAGGTTGCCGTCAAAGTCGAGCCGAACCTTGCCGAGCCGACCTTCTTTGTTTTTCAGCACCTGCAGGCAGCGCTCGTTCGGTGGTGCGTTTTCTTCCTCGTTGATGTACAGCGCCAGCACGGCATCGGCGTCCTGCTCAATCTGACCGGACTCACGCAGATCGGTGAGCGTCGGTGCTGCGTCAGGTCTTGCGGTTGATGCACGGTTGAGCTGACTGAGCGCCACAACCAGAATACCGTGTGTCTGCGCCATTGCGTGCAAATCCAGAGAAATGCGCGTTACCTGCTCAAAGCGATCCTTGCCGCGGCCGGTCAGCTGCTGGAGATAGTCGATAAAGATGATCTTGTGCCGGCGCTGTAAGGCGGTCGAGAGAATATCCTGCACACTCCAGCCGCTGGCCGGAATGAGTTCAACATCGCTCTCCATAATCTCGCCTTTCAGTCGCACCACGCGCTCCCATTCTTCCTGCGTCATCTCTCGGCGGTTGATACGGCCGAAGTCTACGATTGCACGATTGGCAATGATGCGGTTGGTCAGCTTGGCCGGTGATGTTTCCAGACTGTAAAAGCCAACCTTGTCGTGCCGTCCCATGTGTACCGCCATCTGCAGAGCCATTGCTGTCTTGCCCGCCGACGGTCTGCCGGCCAGCACGACGAAATCGCCGTAATCGCTGTACAGGCGGCCGTCAAGGCGGCTGAATCCGTAGCTGATAAACTTGCGCTTAGTGGATTGCTCCTCCACGAAGTTGACCAGTGCGTCCTGCATCGTCACGATCTGAACGCCCGACCGCTCCCCTGCTGCGGCACTGGCCTGTGCGATCAGCTCGCGGCCTTCCTCGCTGGTCTGAATCTGTGCCAGACGGTCGGCCAGCTCGTGCAGTCTGGTAACTCGGGTCTGCTCCTGCATCGCAGCAACATAGGCTTTCCAACGTCGGCCGGTCAGGGTGACTTCCATGCAGTCGAAGAACAGCGGCTCGTATTCTTTGCCGACAGCCGCGCGAAGCGTGACTGCATCAAGCGGCTTGCCCGCGTTGAAAATCTTCCGGGCGGCCAGATATACGTTGCGCAGTTCCTCGCGGGTGAAGTCCTGCTCGCTCGTTGCTGCGAACAGCTCACCAGCAATCTGTGGCTCGAGCAGCAGTGAGCCAATCACGCTGTATTCTGCATCAAGCTGTGCTACCATTCTTCCACCTCCTCTGCTTTCTTCCGCGGCGGCTTAGCTGCCGCCGGATTATCGTACTTGCCCTCAAGCACCTTGACCAGATTATTCTCGTTCAGCAGCCAGTCAAAATCGGCTTTCCAGTGGCGGTCGTTCTGGCCGGCGCAAAAGCTGCTCGCCTGTGCCCTGCGGAACGCCTCATCGAGCTGCTCCGGCGTGTAGCCCTTGTCGTGGATCAGGCGCACCGCTCGGCGGCGCTTGTCCGTCAGACGGACGACCTTCGGCAGGTTGGTGCAGATGGCGTTGTACCGGTCTGCAAGCTGCTGCGGCTTATTGCTTATTTCGGGCTTATTTGCCTTATCTTCCTCTTCTCTTATATGTGTCTTTAACTGTTCATTAATCATTTCACCGTTCGGTGACAGGTTGTCACCGTTTGGTGACAGGTCACCACCAAACGGTGAAATGGGTAATTTGCTCTCGTCGAGGGCATAAAACAGGGTGCGGTCATAGCTGTCCCTGGCGTAGTTCGCGGTCAGCAGAACGCCCTTGTCCTTGAGATTCTTGACGATGCGCTCTATCTGCCGCCGTGACCAAAACGGGAACAGTTTTTCCATGGCGCGCAGGCTGTTGTACGTCCAGTAACGGCCTTCGTGATAGTGCCGGTCGTTGGCCGCGTTCTTTTCGATCCAGAACTGCAGGCGCGAGATAAAAACCGCACCGTCCACGCCGTACATTTCAGCCACAGCACCGTCAAAATGGAAATTCATGTGTCAACCTTCCCCTCCTTTCGCCTCTCGCTCAGCATAATGCTTGCCTTGTACATGTCGATGTTCTGGCGCAGGTGATGATACAGACCGACCATCACCAGAAATTCAGCCAGTTCTCCCGGTCGGCTGCTCTTCTTCTCTGCCAGCTCCGCGATTTCTTTCCACAGCTCGTCAGGGATTGGCAGCCGCACGTTTACTTCATGCATTGCGTACCCCTCCCATCAACAGAGCCAAGCCGACCATACCGGCCAGCACCGTGCCCCACAGCGGCAGCGTGCCGTTGTCCGTCAGTCCGGCCGTGAGCAGCAGCAGCGTAAAGCCGATGCCGACCATGCGCGGGCGCACGCCCTGGCAGCCGCCGTCCAGAACCTCAAAATCCGGTACTTGACGGTCGATGGCTGTGGTGGTATAATTATAAATACAAGATGTTTTTGCATTGACGCTCAGTACGGTTGCCGCCGTCTGGGCGTTTTTTCTTTGTCCGTTTTTCATTTTCCTGCTCCTTTTGTGCAAAAATCGAGTTCCAGTGCCGCTGTTACAATCTCATGCAGTTCCCGCATGATTGCGTCGTACAGCGGCTTTTCGTTTGTGTCGATCACGCCGTCCTCGCTGATCAGCAGCAGGTCATCGAGCCGCCCTGTCTTGGCGAAGCTGCCGATCAAACGGATCAGCCGCATGGTTGCGCACTCAAGCGACTTGTGACCGACCTGCGGCAGCACTCCAGCGAGATCACCCGACTGGATATGCTGATAGCATAAGTACGGGAAATCGTACAGCTGCACCATGCGGAGCACCGTGCTGTCCGGTGGCCGACGGCGATCCTGCTCGTAGGCCCCGAGGCTTTCAACCGACAGATCCAGTCGCTCGGCGGCAACTTCCTGCGTCAAACCTTTCAGCTCGCGTGCAGATTGATAGATATTTCTGTTCTCTCGCACACTGGTTTCCTCCTTTGCCGTGCGTTACAATAATTACACAATGTAACCGATCCGCTGTTGCCGCAGCGCTTCCGTGTCGGCCTGCTCCTTTGCTTTTTCAAAGCGCAGGACTTCATCCTGGCGGACCTTCCAGCCGGCGAGCTTCACCGCTGACAGCTGACCGCTCCGGAGCAAGGTGCGAACGTATGACGGCGAGCACATCCAACGCTCGGCAAGCTGATCGACAGTCATATACTTGTTCGATGCCATTTAGACTACCTCCTTTTCGTCATACAGCGCATCAATCGTGCAGCCGAGCAAGCGTGCAATCATCGGCAGGAATTTCGGACGAGGATACGTTCCTGCTAATTCCCACTTTGCAACTGTACTGCGATCGACATTGAGTTCTGCCGCCATTGCCTGCTGTGTGATGCCTTTTGATTCTCGTAAAATTCTAATCTTTTCCACGTTCTCACCTCTTTTGTGAACATTCTTCACATTTGATGATTCTATTATAGTGGAGTATCTCCACATTGTCAAGTATTTTGTGGAGTTTTTTCTCTTATCATTGCAATGTGAATTTCTTTCACATATAATTGAATCAGGTGATGATTATGAACAACCTCAAAACTGTACGGAAATCAGACCCACGCAAGCTAACGCAGAAGGATGTGGCTGATTTTTTGGGGGCTGATCGCTCCACATACGCTAAATACGAAACCGGAGACAGCGAACCGAATTTTGACACGCTCTCCAGGCTGTCAGACTTTTTCGGCGTTTCGATTGAGTACCTGATGGGACGATCGAGCAATAAACGACCATCAATTTACGATGATGACATCAAATTTGCACTTTTTGGTACGACTGACATAGATGATGCTACGTTAGAGGACATCAAGGCATACGCACGTTTCAAGCGTGAGCAGCGCAAAAGGTAATTTTATGGATCGCAGAACGAGCTTATATCTATTAGCGTGGCGGAACAACATTGACGTGGACTATTTCCCGATGCAAACAGCTGAGGCTTTCTCGGTGCCGATCGGCGGCACCTGCGCCATCGCTCTGGACCCGCGGAAGATACGCTCTGCCGCTGATGAGGCGGTCAAACTGTCTCACGAGCTGGGTCACTGTGTCTACGGCGGATTTTATAATCAGTACACACCGCTGGATGTCCGCGAGCAGCACGAGAACAAGGCAAACGCCTGGGCAGTATACCGCCTGATCCCTTGGGGTAAGCTCAAGCAGGCTGTACGGGACGGCATGACCGAGGTCTGGGAGCTTGCCGAGTATTTCGATGTGACCGAGGACTTCATGCGCTGGGCGATTGCCTACTATACAGAGCGCAAAAACTATAAATTTGAGTAAAAAAATAAAGGTGTCCAAATTGAACACCTTGCTAAAGGGGTTTAGGCTATGGGATTCAGATTTCGGAAATCTGTGAAAATCGCACCCGGCGTGCGGCTCAATATCGGCAAAAAGTCAGTAGGCATCTCCGCTGGCGTCAAGGGTGCTCGCGCATCGGTCAACAGTAAGGGCCGCGTCACTAAGACGGTCGGCATTCCTGGCACCGGCTTGTCGTACAGCAAAACCGAGAAAATCGGCGGCAGAAAAACCACCACTCGCTCTGCCTCGTCCAATAACGCGCAGCCCATCAGACCTGACCTACCGCCTGCACAGCCCTTGGAAGAAAAGAAGAAAAAAGGCTGCTGCGGCTGTGCCGTATATGCTTTTATCGCATTGCTGATTATCGGTGCACTTGGCAGCTGCATCGGCGGCACGGAAGATAAAGACAAGCAGACCGATACGGCTAACGATAGCACACAGGCCGCAGTCATTACACAGCTGACATTGACCGGTGACCCTATTGCCGAGATCGACCTCGGCAGCAGCCAGACCCTGACCTATACCGTTGATCCGTCCGACTTTGCGATGACCGCTGACGCAGTATATGCCACCACCTCAGACAGCAATGTGCTTGCCGTATCGGCAGAATGTCTCAGCGATCCGGCACGTGTAGAGGTGACACTTACCGGTAAGGCCGCAGGCACCGCAGATTATACCGTGCGCGCCGCCGAGGGCGATGCACAGCAGACCGGACAGATTACCGTCCATGATCGGGCAGCCGAGCAGGCCGCCGCCGAAGCCGAAGCCAAGGCAAAGGCCGAAAAGGCAGCCGCTGAGAAGGCTGCGCAAGAACAGGCAGCCGCCGAAGCCGCAGCAGCTCAGCAAGCAGCGCAGGAACAGGCCGCCGCCCAGCAGAGCGAGACTGTTTACGTTACGCCCAGCGGCAAGCGCTGGCACCGCTCCGCAAGCTGTGCCGGCAAGAATGCCCGCGCAGTCACGATGGATCAAGTTGGAGGCCGCACGCCCTGTCAAAAGTGTGCATCTTAGAAAACAATACAGCAGACCTCTCCCCTTGGGGTCTGCTATATTTTCAACCGCGTAATCGAACAAATGTTCTATTTTGGAGGTTTTTATGGCTAACAAGTACAAATACTCGCGCACCATTGTCATCGGCCACAAGGACGATGGCACACCGATCCGCAAGTACATCCAGGACAACAACAAGGCAAGATTTGAGGCCAAGGTACGCGCCGTGCAAATGCTGGTCGCACGCGGCGGCACGCCCGGCAAGGTTACTGTCGAGCAGTGGGCGTGGCAGTGGTATCACACCTACAAGGAGCCGCACGTTGGCGAGAGCCAGCGCAACAATTACGAGGAGCACCTGAGGCTGCGCATCTGTCCGGCGATTGGTTTTCTGGCACTGGACAGTGTGAAGCCGTTCCAGCTGCAAGAAATGATGAACAACGCAAGGACCAGTAAAGGCAAGCCGCTCGGCGCAAGTACCGCCGCTAAACTGCATTACATCACGCACGCGATCTTTGAGCAGGCGGAGATCAACGGCCTGATTGCCTCCTCTCCGTTCCGCCGTATCGAAACTGTGGGCGAGGACGAGCAAAGCCGCCGTGCACTGACCCGCGCCGAGGAGCAGATCGTGCGCAAAGTCGCAAAGCGTCACTATGCCGGGCCGTGGGTGCTGCTCATGCTTGACTGCGGTCTGCGCCGCGGCGAAACCGTGCCGATCGGTGCCCGCGATGTCAAGGACGGCCTGCTGTGTATCTCGCAGTCCGTCGAATATAAGACAAAATCGAACCAGCCGACTTTGAAGTCTACGAAAACCGCAGCCGGAGCACGATATGTTCCCATCCCTGACGAGCTGCAAAAACAGCTGGACATGAAATCGCGGTATTTCTTTCATGTCGAAAACGGTCGCATGCTGTCCATGACAAAAATGCGCCGCATGTGGCACAGCTTCTACCGGGCTTGCGACATTGCGGCCGGTGCCGAGCTGTACCGCAACGCCGTTGTCAAGCACGCCTTTGATCCGGCCATCACGCCGCACTACCTCCGGCACACTTACTGCACCAACCTGCGCCGTCAGGGCGTGGATCTGAAAACCGCCCAGTATCTCATGGGCCACGCAGACATCAGCACCACCGCCAACATTTACAGCCACGTCACCGAGGAAGATGTGCGGGAATTGCAGGTTTGATTTCCAACACGTTTCCTACATCACTTTTGTTTTTGTTGGTTTTCTGTGCTGTATGTGCTGTGAAATGCACATTCTGCTTTTCCCGTTTTCCAGAACATTTTCCACAGCAAATACCTAAAAGTCTTAAAGATAGAAAAAATCCCGTCATTTCTGACGGGATTTGAATTGGTGGACATTAACGGGTTCGAACCGCTGACCTTCCGCACGTCAAGCGGTTATGGGAAATGGCGATTTCGTTAGATATATCGTCATTTTTCGAGGTTCGCTTTCCTCATTTTCCTACATATTTCCTACATCACCGTTAACAGGCCCTCGGTGTCCAAATCGAACACCGAGGGCCTTGCTATTTACTTAACTGCGGCTGCCAGCTTCTTCACGAGGTCCTCGCCCCACTGATAGCGCAGCAGGTACTCAATCGTCTGTCTCTCAAGGCCGGCACTCTCCTGCAGCGTATCAACTGCGGCTTGTACTGCCTCATCGCCGTCCGGCACAAACGTGCGGCACTGCGGTGCGGTGATGCTCGGAACCTTGCGAACAGCGTCATACCCGATCATAAAGCCTGCCTGCTGGAGCGATCTCATCTTGATATAGTTAGTGGCGTCCTTTGTAATGACGTCGCACTCGTAGGTCTTGCCGTTGAGCAGGACCTTTTTCTTTTCTACCACTTCGTCGTCCTCCTTCTTCGGTTCGGGTTCAACCGGCGCGGTCAGCCGCGCCTTGAACTTACGCCACAGGCTTTCATCACGCACCCACGGCTCCGGGCAGTCCTTGCCCGTTACGTCATAATGGCGCACAACATGATCCACGTCGATGCCGTACTTGTCCATCAGCCAGCGCACCAGCTCAACCGTGCGGTCTACCGTCTGAGCGGTAATGACATACTTGCCGTTTACCTTGTCCGAGCACATCTCCACGCCCAGGCTGTTGCGGTTCATACAGATGTTATGCAGCGGGTGATGCGAGCTTTCCAGAGGACCGCCGCAGTGCCATGCACCGTCTGTATCGCGGACAGACTGCACAACACTGTGCTCATCGACAAAATAATGCGCCGATGCCTGCAAGCCGCTGTTGTTGTGGAAATACTGCGCATTATTCATGGCGGTATCACCGTTACCGGCCGTATAGTGTACGACAATATACTTGATACTGTTGCCGCCTCGGCCAGAATAGAAATTGCTCGAGTCAGCCTGCAGAAACGGAATATCCATCATAGCGCACCTCACTTTTCAAGCGGCGCGGTGTACGACTTAGCACGATCCGAGTCCGTCAGGCCGCTGGTAGTCGGGTCGTTAAACGCCGACCAGACGTTGCAGGCGATGAGGAACAGGCAGTACGGATTTGCCGCCGTAGCCTTGATGATCTGCCACACGCCCGCCCAGGTGGTCATGTCCGCGGCGGTCAGACCGGCATAGGCCAGAGCCGTTGCAAACGCGCCAAGGGCAATCTGCACCCAGAACACCGGGTTCTTGATTCTGATTTTCCAGTTCATAAGTACCTCTCTTTCTCAGTTCAAACCAAGCTGCCGAGCGACATAGCCGACGAAAATGCCGACGAGTGCCGTCGCGCCGTAGGCCACGATCTTGCGCCACATCGCGCCGTCGCGGTCCTCGAGCGTTTCCAGCCGCTTGCCCTGCTTTTCCTGCTCCTTGACCATACTCTCAATGCTGGTGGCCAGTTTGCCGACCGAGGCGGTCAGCTGGTTCAGTTCCCGCATATTATCCTCCAGCAGCTCAATGCGCTTGTCCTGCCGACGATTTTCTTCCTCGAGCCGGCGGCGAAACTCTTCGTGCTCGGCACGAGTGATCGGATTATCCATAAAACCTCTTTTCCCTCGAGGCGCAAAAACGCCCCGGTCTGTCGTTCTTGACAAAGCCGGAGCGTGTGCTATAATATACTTAAAGAGGACGCTGTTACAGCAGTCAGACCCTCATGCAGTCGATCTATTTAAGATGACCGTTTCGGTGCCAGCCGAGCGGTCATCGCGCTTTTATACAGAAAATGTACAGTACAATGACCGCACACATAAAAAGCTGAAATGCTTTCTTCTGCATTCGCGCCACCTCCTTTCTGCCGCAGACTGCGGGAAAGGAAAAGAGGGTCTGACCGCTATATGTAACAGCGTCCGTTTGTATTATAGCATACGCTGACGAACCCTGTCAATGAACCGCCTTTTCAGGCGGTTTTTCTTGTTTTACAGCCCCAGCAGGCGCTTATCCTCCACGCTCAGCAGCTCCGGCACACCGGTCTGGATGGAGCGCCAGTGCTTGTACTGAGCGCGTGCCAGCGCGTTGTGCTTGAGATGGTGCGCGTTGTCGAACTTGTCGAGCTGCACGCCAATATCTCCGACGTACTTCTTAATGGTTGCATAGTTCTTGATGTAGATGTTAGATTCGTACATGGTTTTGTCCTTTCCGGGCTTCTGCCCTATCATAAATGTAAAATTTCCGGTGATTCTTACTTGTTGTATTCCTCGCCGGTGATTTTCTTGTACTGCTCGGCGGTAATCTTGCCCTTTACGACAGCGTTACCGACCATCTTTGCGGTCCACAGACCGGCATCGTAATACTTCTTAATACGATCAAACCAACTCATTTACTCCACCCCCGTATCGGTATCAGTCATCATGCTGATATAGTCCACCTGAGCCGCCAGTGCGGTGTTGCTGGTTTCCAGCTCCTCCACCTTTGCCACCAGCTGCGAGATCGCCTGCGCGGTCGTGTCGTCGGCGGCCGTGGTGCAAGCGACGGTGTAGGTCTGCTTGTCCTTGTCGTAGGTGATGGCACGCAACGCATAGCCGCCGTGCGCCTCAACCAGATCGCCGTCATCGGTGCGGACCTCGACCAGAGCGGTGTTCAGATTGGACACCGCATCAAACGTGGTTTCGGACAGCACCAACGTCAGGCTGTCGCCCTGGCACTGATAATCCAGAGCCTTGATTCCGTTGATTTTCATTTGTGCTCCTTTCCGCGGTTAAACCGCTACATATTTGTTATACTGATGCCGGATTGTTTCATCCGACATTTCAGCGTAAATTTGGGTGGTTGTGATATTCTCGTGACCAAGCAGCCGCTGAATGACCGCAATATCCATACCGCCGTTGAGCGCCAGCGTCGCAAATGTATGACGCAGCAGGTGCGGGTGCACCCGCTTATCCAGACCGGCCCGCAGGCTGATTGCCCGTACCATGCGCTGGATCGCCCGAGGTTTCAGCGGCTCGTACGGTGCCTTACTGCTGACAAACAAACCGGTGCCGCCCTTGCGGGATACCATATACTCCTCAATCATCAGACGTGCGCGGATGCTGAAAAAGACAACACGATCCTTGTCACCCTTGCCGGTGACCTGTACCGACCGGCTCATCAGGTCGAGGTCAGAGGCCGACAGCTGAGCAACCTCGCTCAAGCGGCAGCCGGAAGATACGAGAAACTCTATCAGCGCCTTCTCGCGATAGGTTACGCAGGCATCGCGCAGGCGTTCCAGCTCTTCCACTGTCAGCGCCTGGCGTGCTCCTACCTTGTCGATCTTGATGGACTTGATCTTGCTCATCGGGTTCTTCTTGATCTTCTCTTCCATCGTGAGCCAGCCGAAGAACGCCCGCAGGCTGTTGATATGCGTCTGCAGTGACGTTTCCTTGAGATTGCGCGTCTCGTCCAAAAAAGCAATGTAACCTCGGATGTCGTCGGTTGTGATTTTGGCCGTGCTCTTGGTCACTTTAGATGCAAATAATTCAAGGTGGCTGCGGTAGTTCGCCAGCGTTCTGGCGGATAGACCGTCAATCTTCTTTGCGCCCAGATAGTGCTTGATCCGCCGCTTCAAGTCGCTGCGCTGCTCATCATTTTCCTTAAAAATAATGTAGCCTTTTAGGATAGCGTCGAGTTCTGCTGCCGTTGGTGTTCCCGCCGCAAAAGTTGCGAGAAGCTGCCTTGTCAGCTCTGTTTTTGCCGTCATGTTGTAATTCCCCTTTCGGATTTTGGTATGTTTATTATACATACCAAAACGCCAAATGAGGAGTCTTTGCGTCGCATTAGGTTGCTATGGCGGCGGTAGCAGCTTCTCAGGTTGCTATGACGGCGGTAGCAGCTTCTCAGGTTGCTATGGCGACCGTGGCGGCCTCCAACACCGCTACAAAGGCCATCGCCGCATCTCAGACCGCGTTGAACGCGATTGCGGGCAGTACAACGGCGCTGGATGCACTTTATGCCAAGAAAAGCCGCCTGACTGGTGCCAGCGCATCTAAATCCGGTAAGTTTATCATTCTGGAGATCAGCGCCAACAGTGCATTTGACACATCACAGTATGGTTACGCCACTCTGTCTGACGGCAGCAATCCTAATTGGCAGAATTATAAGAGTAAGTACACCTACTTTAAGCAGTTTAAGAAGATCGCCACATACATCAAAAACGACACCGAAGGTGATGACTGGATTGACTATTTCCCTTGCGGTTGATGACTGGAACAGTCTGTTCTTTGTTACGCATTATCTTCCTAAGACGTACCACGCACCTCAAATATGCTGTTTTAACACGGCATATTTGAGAAAACGCGGTGCGAAGATGCATAGCTATACAAAATCAGCGGGCAAATCAGGCTATATTCGGGCGGTTACTGCGCATTAGGAAGATAATGCGTAGTAAATCACGTCTAAAATTCAGGCTGCTTTGCAGGGAATATAGACAAATGTAACCCGGCCCGAGGAAGAAGAATCAGCGTTGGCGAAAGCCTCTAAACCGGCGGATGTAGTGAACAGATTGATGCTCTGTGCACTGCCTGTTGAAGAATACGTCTTGGCTCCGGATGCAGTTTCCGAAGTGTACACATAGCGCACACCGAATGTCCAACCAGAATTATTATGAGTCGCAGAGATGATAAAGCACGGACCGTTCGTTACCAATTTAACATAATTACCGTTGTATGCACTGGTACTTACACTCTTTTTCAGCGGACTGGAAGCCAAAGCAGCCAATGCAACGGAAGAATTGGTAATTGCAACCCGAGCTTTACCCGATCCGGCAATGGCCGCCATAGCAACCTGAGAAGCTGCTACAGCCGTCATAGCAACCTGAGAGGATGCCACGGCCGTCATAGCAACCTGAGAGGCTGCAACCGCGGTCATGTCAGCATAGCCCGACGGGTCCAGATTAGCGAGGATTGCAACGGTCTTACCCATAACTGCGCTGCTCGCTCCGGTAAACGTTTTCCACGCTGTCGCATTGGCCTGCAGTGCTTTGATTGCGGTGTCGCTGCGCCACATAGCAGCCATTGCTACCGGCGATTTAACAATAGCCGTCATAGCAACCTGAGAAGCTGCAATCGCGGTCATGTCAGCATAGTCGGCCGGATTGAGTCCTGCTGCACCGGCTGCGTATTTAGCGGTTGCCATGCTCGATGCGGCAATCGCGTTGAGCGCAGTCTGCGATTTCTGAATGGCCGCCATAGCAACCTGAGAGGTTACAACGGCATTGAGCGCAGTCGAGTTGCCGATGATAGCCGCCATAGCAACCTGAGAAGCCGCTACCGCATCAATATCCTTATACGCCGAGCAGGACAGGCCCGCCAGCGTAGCGATGGACTTGCCAACCGCCAGTTTGCTGCCGCCGGCCGCGCGCCAGATCAGCGGGTTGTTGGCCATCTCCTTGCAGCGGGCGGAATCACTGAGCAGATCGTCCCAACCGGTAAACTCGTAAAACTGGTGCATCCATGTCAGCACCGCATCATCGGCAACCGTACTGCCGAGCAGCAGCTCAAGCAGCTTGTCGCTGTTGCGGTCGGGCAGCTCGATCGGCACGCCGAGTACCACACTCACGCCGCCAAGGTTGGCAGCAAACTCCGCCGCATGGGTCGGATTGGAGAGGATCGTCTCCAATCTATGGACGCCTTTGCGGTAATTCGACTTAAACGCACCCGCATACGCCATAAAATCGCTCTGATTTGCTAACATTTATCTTTCGCCTCCATACTCTACGGCAATGTAATTGATTTTAACTGCGTCAGCCGTGGTCGTTGTGCCGCTGACCAGTGTGGTCTCTTTGTGCGACGGATTGGTGCCGGTCGAGTCGCCGGTGTAGTAGCTGCCCGTTGCCAGCTTGCGCAGACAGTAGAGGAATCCCTCGGCGGTAATGTCCTTGACCAGCACAACGCCATCAAAGTCCTCGGCCTGACATACAACTTGCGGGATGCCCTCAAACGCCTCTCTAAAATGGTAGGTATTCCAGCCCGCCCCTGCGTTGGTGATCGTGCCGACCTCCATCTCGGTGTCCTGCAGCTCGCCAACGCCGGAGTCGCTTTCGCCGCCGTTGGGGGCATCCATCGCACCGACTACGTTATCCGCCGTAAAGCCTGCAAACTGTCCTTTCTTGCCGGTCAGCTTGTCGAGCTTTTTGGCGAACAGCTCCTTGTGCGCGGTTGAACTCTTGTTATGCGTATCTACGGCGCCCTTGCCCTCGTAATTCATTTCGGGCAGCTGCGCTGCTGGCACCTTGCCGTCATCGCCCAGACCCGCAATGCCGCCAGCCTTGCCCTTATCCGCCGCCGATACCGCGCCCAGATCAGAGGCAGTCAGACTGCCGCCTTTCACGGTCTTCTTGACCTCGGCGGCCAGTTCCGTGGTCTTTACACGCGCTGCAACTTCGTTGTCCAGCTTGTCCCAGTTGTCATTGAGCGCCTGCTTGATATTGAACGTGCTCGCGCCGTCCTTGTCCGGATCGTACTTAAACAGCCCCAGAATTTTGGTTTTCAGGCTCACGCCTGCACCTCCTCAAATGCAAATTCGCTGATTTTGTGCGTCTGCAATTCGTCCAGCGTCATGCCTTCAATCTCGCGGACGAGAATCCAACGCCAGAGATATTTGCTTGCCAGATGGCACGGGATCACGCGATCTACCGCCTCCTGCAATGCGGCAAGCTCGGCCGGCGCAGGAATGCCGTAAGCGCCGATGAACGTCAGCAGAACGACGCCCTTTGCAAAGCCGACGCTGATCTCGCCGTTCTTCCAACTGTCGCACACGCGCTGAATGAGGTCAACGTCGCACTTGCCCGAACCGCGCCACCGTGCAATCAGCGCCGTGCGGCGCTCCTCCAGCGTGCCGGTGGACGGCAATCCGGCGTCGCGCTCCTCGATGGTGAGCGCCCACGTCATGCTTCCCGGAAACAGCTGCTGCGTAATGTCGAGCATCTGCTCGCGCTGCGTGTCGTCGAGCGACTGGATTGCGGCAAGCAGGTCACAAACCCACTTGTCCGTGCGGTACGCCACCGGCAGGCTTTTCCGCATGTTGTCAAACTCAGCCATAGGTAATTGTCACCTCGCCAAGTACCGGACACTCACGTTCCGCGATTGCAATATTTACGATACCGCCGGACACTTTCAGCCCGGCGTAGTCAATCACGCCCGGCGTATCCATAATGGCCGCACCGATCTGTGCATAGCTGATGTAGTCCTGGGTAAAGACCGTGCCTGCCAGATAGGCTGCAACGCTCTCCTTGATGCCGGCCGTCAGGATGTCCTCGGTCACGGTGTCCGATTTGGACACCGTGCAGCTGACCGTGATGGCCTTGCCGGTTGCAGCAGTGACAAAGCACTGTGCGCCGATGGGCGCCTGTCCGCGGCCTGCGCCCTCACTGTCGGGGTCGATGTAGTCCTGAACCGACTTCACGAGCGCAGGCGATGCAGGCTGACCGGCGTTGTCAGCGATCACCACATCCACCGTATTAACGCCCTGCACCCGCGGGAACACCTTGACATGACCGACACCGGCCACCTCAAGCGCCCACTGCATATAGTGGTAGATGTTGCCCGAGGTGGCAGGCGTGCGCAGAACGACCAGATAGCGTGCATAATACTCGCTGTCCGACTCCTCGGCATAACCGCCGCCAATCGGTTCAGGGTTATCACACGAGGCAATGCCCTGCACTGCCACCGGCATCTGCGTCACGCTGTGCGCGGGCAGATTGCCTGCCGTGCCGTCCACCGTGCAGGTGACCGGTACAGTACCTTCGCCCTCAATGGCTACGGTCTCGGTTGCGTAATACTGAACACCGCCGCCGCTCTCAAACAGCGTGCCCTGCTCGACCGTGCCTGTGCCGGTGACGGTCAGGCTGCCGTGCGCAAAGGTCGCGGCCTTGCGCTCCAAGCCGGAGCGCGGATAGATATAACGATCAAGGGCGCTGTCGTGCAGATTTTCCGGGTCAAGCTGCTGTCTGGCCTCGTCAATAGCCGTGTCCGTGCCCTCCATCCGCAGGCTGACTGCGGCTAAAAGATCATAAGTTGGGAAACCGATGGTCTTTTGATAGCTTTCCGGCATTGCGGACAGCATCTTGTCTAAAATCTCACTCGCTGACAAACGTCGTCACCTCCTCACTCTCTCCGGTGTGCAGCCGGACCGTGAAGCGGACCTCCACGCCGCGCCGCACGCGCGTAAACTTAAAACTGTCAAGTGACCGGATGGCCGGGCAGAACGCGGCGGTCTCTCGCACGTTGCGCTCAATCTCGGCAAAAATCCAGCCCTCCGGCACGCGCCGGTCAAGGCTGACCGCCTCCACGCCCGGCTGGGTCGTGCCGCTTGTCCGGTAGATCGGGATTGCACCCGGTTTCTGGCGCAGCATCAGCTCAAGCCACTGCTTGACCGCCTCCACGCCCTGCCGCTCGACCAGAGCGCCGTCCACCAGCTGGAAACTGCCCGACCTGCCGTCCTCGTGGAACACAAACTCCGGAGAGCGCCCAATGCTCTCCGCGACCTGCGCGGGCAGCTCCTCCGGAATGACCGGAAACACATCGGCCATAGCCGACACCTCCTAAACTCACATATGCCAATCAGCAGCCGCCACGCTGTCCGCCAGCGTCGGTGCAGGCTGCAGCATCGCCGTCGCAAACGCGATGATCCACGCCACCGTGATATCAATGCGTCCGCGGCTTCGCTTTTTGGTTGGCTTGATATTTTCGTTATCGTCCGACACGCACCGCAGATTGAGGAAACACTGCCGTGCCGCCGTGTTGTGCACATGCAGCATCTCATGCGCTCGGATGAGCCGCTCCAACTCCTTCATCGGCGGCGAGATGGACCGGATACCCTGCGGAATCTCGACAACCTCGGTCACCGTACCGGCAAGCCGCTCGCGGATGCGCTGCATCACGGTCGCACCCAGATACGGGTCAAAGCCGACCATGCGCAGGTCGTAATCCTGTGCGGCCTGCACTACAGCGTCCGCCACAGCCTCAAAGTCGATGATATCTCCCTCACAGCCGTGCAGAAATCCTGCGCGTATCCAATCCCGATACGGCACATGATCCTCGCGCTCGCGTGCGTCAATGCCGTCAAGCGGCATCCACCCGGTAGGCAGAGCCACCCACCTGTCCAGACCTTCCTGCGGCGGAAACACCAGCACAAAGGCGGTAAGGTCGGTGCTCTTGGAGAGGTCAACGCCGCCGTAACAGGTCTTGCCGCGCAGCAGCTGCACGGCCTCGCGCCAGTCTTTACAACCGGGCGGATTCCACTGCGTTTTGTCATAGATGGTTATCGGTATCCACCCGACAGTTGCCGTGGCAATCCACTGGTTAAGCCTGAGCCACCGGAACAGCCGCTCGGCGGCCTCGCTTTTCTTCGCGTCCGCCGCCTGAGCGCGGATGGTAGCCATCTTGAGCGTCTTGCCGAGCGACGGATTGCACCGCCGCCACAGGTCCTCGTCGTAGATGTTGAGGTCTTTCAGCTCGTCCTCGTCCTCGATCAGTCCGAGGCCGTAGATGATCGGCAGCCACCGAGGGTCGTCATAGGCTTTCTCATCCCTCGCGCCGCGCCGCCATCGGTAGATAGCGAGCGCCTTCTCGTGGACTTCCCAACCGATGCTCTTCCGGTCGGGGTCGTCACCGGCGGTCGTCAGCACGATCCACACCGGCTGACGGCGAGCGTCACCGGAACCAAACGTCATAACGTCCCACAGGTCGCGGCTCGGCTGGGCGTGCAGCTCGTCAAAGATAACGCAGCTCGGCTTGTAGCCGTGCTTGCTGTACGCCTCGCTGGACAGTACCTTGAGCCTGCTGCCGCTCGTCTCGTCGTAGATGGTCTTTACACTGTCCACGATGCGGCTGCGCTTTTTCAGCGCCGGACTCTGCTCGACCATGTACTTGGCTGCCGCAAAGACGATGCCCGCGTTGTCGCGGTCAGCTGCTACGACATACACCTCGCCGTTGATCTCGCCGTCGGCAAACAGGTGATACACACCCAGACCGGCAGCGATTTCCGACTTGCCGTTCTTCTTGGCGATTTCCAGATAGAGATACTGGTATCGCCGCAGGTAGCTGCCTGCCGGGTCGTCCTCGTCCTCGATCAGCTGACCGTAAAACTCGGTTATCATGTTGCGCTGCCAGTCCATCAGGCGCAGCGGCACACCGCTGGAGCACGTCAGGCACTCCAGAAAATCGCAGACAAACTGCGCCTGCTCCTCGTCAAACATTCCGCTGCACCTCCTCCGTTACAGACTGTCCAAAACCAGCAGCTCACTGCCTTGCAGAATGGCCGCCGCCTGCATGCCGACCTTCCACGTTTTGCTCTTTGCCGTGGCGGTCATAATCAGGCCATCTCCCGTGCTGAACTGAAATTCCTTACTTACCACAGAAAAAATCAACTTGGGCGTTACCTGCAAGACCTCGGCACGATACCAGCCTTTGGGTAGGCTCTTTGCCGCTTTTCTCGCGGTGTTCTTGATGGCCAAAGCCATCTCTGTATCCCATGCCACTGGCACGCACTCCTTTCCACATCTTCCACAGTGTTATCCACAAGCATACAATATCTTGTGTTATCCCCACGGAGTACAGAAACCGGACACCTCGCCATAGCTGCGCGTTACGCGCTTGACGCTGTTGGTGCAGTTGCCCTCCACCGTCTCAAACGACGATGCTCCGGCCGATATTACAATGCCGATGTGTCGGTCGCCCTGAATCATCAGGTCACCCGCCTTGGGCTTGTAACTGCCTGCCGATCTGTACTTGCCTCGTGACTTGAAATAGCTGCTCATATCGCCAACGTAGCCGTAGCTCGTCGGGATAGGTGCGCCGGACTTGTACGCACACCAGCACACAAAATAAACACACCAGGCAACGCCGTTGTGGCCTGCCCACTGGCCGTACTTGTTGATGTCCTTGCCGGACTCCTTGTAACCGACCTCGCCCAGTGCCGTATTGACAAACGACACCGCACTGCCCGAGCTGCCGCCCGAGCCGCCGATGATCGCAGAGCCGTTTTTACGTCCCCAGCGGTTGCACTCGGCGTTGCTGCTCATCAGCAGGTCAAAGTGGTACACGCCGTTCTCAATCTGGATGGCGCCGCCGCGGTCGTTGACCGTGTAGGTCGTGCCGTCAAGACTTGTGCCGGTGTCACGGACGGTAATTTTCGTACCGAACGGCACAGACGGCGGTGCGGCGCAGGTGTGCTTGCTTGGGTCGAGCCTGTTGCCCTGTGCATCCAGATAACCGCCTTCAAGCGCATTGTTGGCGGGATAGTAAGCCGTAAACAGTGCCTTGACGATCGTGCCGCCCGAGCCGCCGTCACTGCCGCCGGACAGATCCGGCAGGCCGAACACCTGCACCTTGTCCGTGCTGGCGGCCTTGATGGCTGCCGCGTCGGTCTTGCCCTCGGCGGCGGCTCGCACCTGCTCGAGCGCCGTGATTTCCAGCGCCATTGTGTGCCCTGCACCGCCGTAGTGATGCTCCACGCGAGTAATACGGAAGTTGCCCTTGATGCCAAACGCGGGCGAGTTAAATCTCAGTACCACGCCGCTTGTCACCTCATCACAGCCCCAAATCTCGGAGATGGAGCGGGTCTGCCCTACCTTGTCGGCATTTTTCAGCAGATTTTTCACCATCTGCCCAAGCACAGCCGTGCCGGGATTTTCCGTGACCGTTTCGATATGCTGCATAAAGCCGTAGCGCTTGATAGACGCCGCGTTGCTGGCCTGTGCGCCGATGTACGCCTTGCCGTCGTCCTCGGCGGCAATGACAACAGCGTTGTAGGTGTCCTGGGTGCTGTCCTCGCCGCTCACCTGACCGAGCGCCCATGTGATGTCAAATGCGGCGATATTTTTCGCCGGCTTGTGATATGCCTTGATGGGTGCGGTCGGCAGTGCCTCGACCTGCAGGCCGCTGTCGTCCACGCGGTGGCGGTACTGCTTGCCGGTCGCAGACGTGCAGGTGTTCAGCACATCGCTGATAATGTCAGCGGGCGTACTGCCGGTCCACAGCTGCGTGATCTTGGTCGGCAGGCTGCACACCTTGCCGACCGTTACGCCCGCCTTGGCACACGCCTTGCGGATGACCTGATCGGCGGCAAGGTTGTTGACCTGCAGCACGATCTCTGACTTATTCAGATACCAGCCGCGGTCATAAGCGGTAACACCGCCGTCCAGCGTCACCGTGATAATGATGCCGGAAAAGACCGTTTTGCCCTGATTGGTCACGCGCACCTTATCGCCCGGCGCGAGGCCGAGCTTAGGCGTGTACTTGTCCCACGGCGAGATAAACGTCTTAAACGTCAGCTCTGCCGCCAGCGTGTCGAGGTCGTCCGTCAGCGTCATGTCACTCGCAAATGCGGTGATATCGCGCGGCTGTGCGCCGTCGCGGTACAAAATCAGCTTGTGGTCATCGACATATCCTGCCGCCATCGGCGCACCTCCTCATTTGATAAATCTGTATTCTGTCACGGCGATGGAATACTCCAAATCGCCGTTTTTTCGCACGGTAACATCAAAGCTGTCCACCGTCACCGGCATGTTAAGCCGTGCCGCGCCCTTGCTGTCGAGCACGATCAGGCGGAACGGCACCTTCTTGTCGCGCCACCGGTCGAAGAAATCGACATACGCCCAACCATCCGCAGATGCCTCGGACGGCATGAAGGAGTACCGGCGTACCGGCAGCAGCGCCGTCCACTCCATGTGCCGCAGACCGAGCGTGCCGATGCGGCGATAGTCTCGGCTCAGGCCCTCATAGGTCTCGTGGTGCTGCTCCGGCTGTGGGATTGGGAAATCCGGCGGACAGTGCGGCAGCGTCCAAACCTCCTCGTTGTTGTTGACCGAGATGATAATTTTGTACACGCACCGCACCTCCTTATGTGTTGCCGAGCGCCGCCAGCACCTTGCGGCCGACGTACTCACCGACCTGCTCGGTATACTCACGGTTGCCGATCACGTTGCCCTGGATGTTGACGTTGACCGTCACGCTCCGACCGCCTGCCGCCTTGACAGACACATCATGCGGGATGATCTGCGTGCCGCTCGGCAGGTTCATAATTTCACCGCCGCGCTCGTTGACGCGGGTCAGACCGCCGCGCCAGTAGGGCGTGCCGGTTGCATTGCCGAGGCTCGGCAGGCTCAGCAGGCTGCTGGGTGTCGGCTTAGGTATCGTCGTAGTGGTCGAGGTCGTGGTCTTGACCGGACCGGCCGTTGTAGTCGTTTTGCTGCTGGTCTTGGTCTGGGTCGTACCTGTGGACGTGCCCGAGCGATTGCCCGTTGTGGCATTGTCTACCCACTCGATAGCGTCTCCCAGGACACCCTTGGCACCCTTGTACAGACTGCCGAGGATGGGAATGCTCTCAATCTTGTCGTTGAGCCACGACAGCTTGTCTCCGACCCATTCCAGAGCCGTCTTAGCGGCGTTTTTAACCTTGTTGAACGCACCGGAAAAGGCCGTGCCAATCCGGATGCTGACGTCCTTAAACTTGTTCCAAAGGCTCTGCGCACCGGCCTTGATGGTATCCCAGTTTTTGTAGAGGAGCACGCCCACTGCAATCAGCGCCTCGATAGCAAGGATAACTGCACCGATCGGGTTTGCCGCCATTGCAGTGTTAAGTCCGGTCTGCGCAACTGTCGCTGTGCCGGTGGCGGCAGCCTGACCGCCCAGTACACCAGTCATGGTCAGCACCGTCTTGATGATACCGCCGATATTGCCTACGCAGTCGGCCAGTCCATTGTTAAAATCCAGCACCTTTTTGACAGCCCATGCAGCAGCTAAGCCCTTGAGCACGTTTACCAGCGTATCGCTGTGGTCCTTGCACCATTTCAGCGCGTCACCGGCCTTTTGCAGCATATCGCCTGCCTTCTGGGCGCCGAGCTGCACACCGTTTACCAGCAGATCCGCCAGCCGTTCCAGGCCGCCTCCGGCAATCCAGCTGTCGAGCTTTGCCATCAGCGTGTCCAGCTTGCCGTTAAGCCAGTCCATTGGTGACGTGTTGAACGCCTTGGAAAAATGCGAGCCGACAACATCCAGTGCCTTGGACGCACGACCGGCCAGCTCCGAGCCGACCTTTCCTGCAAAGCCCTTGACCGTGGCCTTGAGCGTATCCACCTTATCGTTAAGGGCATTTGCGCTGTCCAGCGTATCCTGCGACAGAATAACACCGGCCTTCTCGGCCTTACCGGCCAGCTCCTGCAGGGCGGCACCGCCGTCATCGACAATACCCGCAAGGCTGTCCGCACTTTTGCCAAACAGGGTCATTGCCAGTGTGTCGCGCTCGGTCTCGTTCTGCACTTTGGACAGCGCGGTCAAGGTCTCGTAAAAGACCGTCGTGCTGTTACGCAGATGACCGTTGCTGTCCTTGACCTTAATTCCGAGCTGATTCCATGCATCGACCGTAGTTGAGCTGGTCGAGATCATGTTCTTCTTCATCTTTGCGGCAGACTTGACGATATCGTCAATCGACACGTCGATCAGGTCCGAGGCATACTGCCATTTCTGGATGTCTGCCGTCGAAAAGCCGCTCTGCTTTGCCAGAGTGTTAAGGTCATCGGCGGCGAGTGCGCTTTTGAGCGTCAGCGCCGACAGACCGGTTGCCACGGCAGTTGTACCGGCAACGATTGCCGCACCGGCTTTCTTGGCGTAGTCCTGCAAGGCTGCGACCGACTTATTCTTAAACGCCACCACGCTGCGCGTAGCGGAGATCATACTGCTGTCGATTGCCTTGCCGGACTTTTTCGCGTTCTGGGCGGCCTTGACTAAACCGCCGGACATATTATCCCGCACCGTCAGGACGGTGTTGATAACCTTATTTTTAGCCACTATTCCGTCCCTCCTCCGGTGCATATGCGCGGCAGACTCCTGCCGCAATCAGGTTTATCATATCCTCGTACCAGCGCGCCCGCCCGACTCGCAGCACCGCACGGTCTGCGTAGCTCATCTGCCGGATTTGCTCCGGCGTGATGCCTCGCGCCGCGTAAAATGCTGCAAGGTCGAGCACCGGGTCGCGCTCAATCAGTTTTTTGCCGGGTCCTCATCCTCGTCACCGGGAATCAGACCGAGCCACGCAAACAGGGATGCCGCCAGCGTATTGACCTCTCGGACATCCATCAGCACCCAGATCACGTCGTACGGGTCGGTCACGCCGAGCGCGGTGTGCAGCTCCGGGTCCTGCAATGCCGGACAACAGTCGTAGATCAGCTGTGCGCCGATGTTCAGCATCTGTGCCGGCTGCTCTCGTGCAGCGAGAAATGCCTCATAAGCATCCAGCTGTGCGGTATGCCCGATCTTAACAAAATCAAGCAGCTGACCGCCGACCTTAAACTGAATGACCTTGGCTTTGTCAGCCTTGCGCTGCTCGGCTTTCGCCGCCAGCGCGTCCAGTAATTTCTTATCCATATACCATTTCCTCCATAAATTCGCCGGTCTCCTCGGCGGTCTCGATCCAGGTGAGCCGCAGCATGACTGCCAGCGTCTCGCCGTCTGCGTCGCAGGTAATGTCGTCCTCCGGGATGAGCACCACGCCCTGCACGGTCACGCCTTCCCGCAGCGCTGCGCGGATCGCGTCAGCGGCCGTGTTCAGCTCGTCGCGCGGGCGCGTGCCGTCGGCAGGATAAAAATAAATCTCGATGTCGCAGCCGGTCTCGGCGTAGTCGTCCGTGCCCATGCCGTCGGTCTGACCAACGTCAATGCGGTAACTGCGCCGCACCAGCGGAGTCTTAACATCGTCACGGATACGCCCGGCAGGCAAATCGGCAGCCCCCAGAGCCGCGCTTACCACCGCGCCGAGCGCGTCGTCTATCTCTTTCCAACGGATCATAGATTGTTAATCACCTCGTCCAGAGCGTCCTCAGCGGCCTGCGGAAACTGCTCGTCAAAGCCTTTTGCGGCTTCCTCGAACACGTTCTTGCCGTCCTGCTTCTTACCGTGAGAGCCGTCACGCGCTTTGGGCGTCCAGCCCTTCTCGACCAGATGGCCGATTGGGTCATTGGAGTACACGCGGATACGCATTTGCCCCAGCTTGGTGTACACCCTGCCGCGTTTGATGCTCTTGTGATAATGCCCGGCTTCGCGCTCGTACTTTTCACGCTTTACTGCTGTGCGGTTGACCGTTGCACGCGCCTGCTGGGCTGTCTTGCGGCGCAGCTTGCTGCCCTGATCACGGAGCAGCTTTTTCTGCACCTTTTCCAGCTCCTTGGGCTGTGCGCCCAGCTGCTCGGCAAACTCCATCAGCTCCGAGCAGTCAAAACCATCACGAGCCATCGCGTGTCACCTCTCCCTGCCGCAGTGTGCAGTAAATCTCCACCCAGCCGCGGCGGTTATAGATTGGCAGCCAGTACGACACATCGAGCCGCTGACCGCGGATAATAAAGTACATCTCGCGGCACAGCTCCGGCAGGCTGGCGCTCCGGCAGACCACGCGGTGCGTGATCTCGGCACGCTCAGCGTCACCGGTCAGCGTCTCCGTGCGCCCGCTTGTCGGGTTGACGGCCGCCCAGATTGTCCGGCTTTTGGTGTAGCAGTAGTCGGTCTCGCCGTTTGGCTGCTCCACCGGTGCGGCAAGCCATACTTCGGCGCGGTCGCGCAGATCACACACTCGTGTTGCCATCGCCCGCACCTCCAAATGCACAGACCAACTTGAGCTGCGTCAGCATGTGACGCACAAGCGGCGCTGTTGCAGCGTGCTCGGTATCGCTGTCGCGGCCATCGTACTGCCGCAGCGTCATGTCCTGTGCAATCAGATCGTAGAGGTTCTCGTGATTTTCGCGGGTGCAGCCTGCATTTTGCAAATACGCATCCACTGTGCCCAGGATAGCCTCAAGCAGACTGTCGTCCTCGTCGTAGTCGATGCGGCAATACGCCTTGAGCGCTGCCAGCCGTCCTGCGTCGATCATACGACCACCGCCCGGAGTTCTGCCTCAGCGATGGCGATGGCCCGCTTGCGGGCGGTGTTCAAATTGGACACCGGCGGCTGCGGCTCTGGCTCTTGGCTCTGGCTCTGTGCAGCGATATACGCCGCACGCAGCTTGTCCATATCGGGGACAGCTCCGCAAGCGTTGTAAATGTTGTTGAGGTTAATCGGCTCGCCCGGCTGCTCCTCGCCGATGATCTCGTCGATCAGACCGGCGTCAAGCGCCGCTCGGGCGCTGAGAAAGGTCTCCCGGTCCATCATGCGGCGCAGTGCGTCATGACTGGTCTTGCCGCCGACCTTGCTCTCATACGCCGCGATAATGCTCTCGGTGATGCTCTCGAGCATCTGCACGCTCTCGCGGTGCACGCCCTGATTACCCTCAGTGATCGTGCTCGGCAGGTGGATCATCACCTGACCGACCGGCGAGCAGGCCGCCGTGTCCGCACCTGCCATCACGACAGACGCGGCAGAACCGGCAAGGCTCTGCACCTCCGCGCGGGTATGCACGCCCTGCCGGGACGCATTGCGCAGCAGGCTGTACATCTCAAAACCCGCAAAGACCGAGCCGCCGCCGGAGTTAATCTCCAGCACAAATTCCTCGTCTGCGGGATTTTCGGCAAGCGCCGACCGGATATCCGCCGGACAGGCCGCCGGGATACCCCACCAGCGCAGGATAGGCGCGTCACTGTCGGCCACAATGTGACCGTTTAAGCTGTATCTCATGCCGTGCCTCCTTACAGGGTCTCCAAAACCTCAAAGTTGCCGAACTTAAACGGGATTTCCTCCTCGGTCTTGGACTTCTTCTCAAATTTCGCGAGCGTGAACTCGTCAATCGTAATGTCGCTGTACGCAACACGCTCGGCCTTGCTCGTGCCCGGCATGGTCTGGCTGGTGATGATGGTGATGGTCGGCATCTCGCCGGACTTATACGCCGCAGCAATCAGGCTCAGCACATCACTGTCGATCTTGAGCGTGGTCAGCGTGCCCTCGCCCGAGTAGCCGTTATATACACGGTAAGTAGCCGGATCACCGCACACGTTGATCTCCTCAAAATCACCGGCAACCTTGGCCTCCACCGACTGCAGGGTGGTCAGCTTTTTGCCGTTAAACCACGCATGACCGCCGTTGCCGTGCATAATGCGGTTGGGATTAAATTCAGGCATCCTATGCCCTCCTCTCTATAAATAGGAAGGGCGGCAGCAGCGCCGCCCTTGGGTCAGTCCTTACGCAATGGTCAGAGATACCGCAGCAGCGGCCTCGGAGTCGAACACCTGTGCGTCCAGACGGGTAATCGCGCGGACCTCGGTGCTGTTGGTCTTCCACGCGTTGCCGCCGATGTCGGTCGATGCAATCTCGAGCGGCTGACGGCGGAACAGGGTTGCGTACTGGGTGAAATCACCGCAGTAGATCGGCGCCTTGCTGGTCGCGGTCTTCAGGATGCCGTTAGACACAACGGTAATGCCGCGGCCAAACAGCAGCTTGCCGGTCGAGCCGGTCGGATCAGGCTGCAGCAGCGGGCGATTATTGCCGTCCACCAGCTGGTCGAGGGCGTTAAAGCCGTCCTGATTGGTCACAAAGTGTGCCGTCGCGGAGATTGCCGGGTCGAGCGTCTTGTTAAGCGCAGTCTTCAGCACCTTTACAACGTCCGTCTCGGTCGCGGCTGCGGCGCCGGTGTCGAGCGCGGCGAGCTTGGTGACAAGCAGATTGTTCTCGGTGATGATCTGCTTCTTTGCAAGCCAACGGCTGATATACGCCAGCAGCGCCTCGTCGGTGTCGCGCAGCAGGTCGTTGGAAACCGGCAGGATGAGCGCATAGTCCTCGACCTTGTAGGGGATCTTGCGGAACGCCGGCTTGTCATCCTGCGGAATCTCATCCATCTCGTCAATCTTGGTAAAGCCCTTGTTCGGCGCGGTATCTACCACACGCGAGCCGGACAGGAACGATACATTCTCGACCGCAAACAGGTCGGACAGCGGAACCAGAGAGCGGCGCAGCTCGTTAATGCGGGTCTGGATGTCCTGCGGTACCAGCAGGCCGCCGTCTGCCTCGACACCCTCGGTCATGGCACCGGCGTTTTCGGCTGCCATGGCACGGCGCAGCACGTCTGCGTTGGTCTCAAAGGCTGCACGCTGGCCGCGTGCCTGGGCGCGGATGCACTCCGCAAAGGCATGTACGCACTCGCGGCTGTTGACCGGCTCTGCCGCCGGAGGATCGGTGCCGCTGGTCGGTACGCCTTCCGGCTCTGCCGGTACATTCTCCTCGGCTTCCATGATTGCCTTTACGCGGGCAATCTCCGCGTCAACGGCGGTGTTCTCTGCCAGCGCCGCGTCAAATGCGGTCTGATCGCCTGCCGCGTCCGCCTGTCTCATGCGGTCTACAATGCCGCGCTTCTTAGCGAGCAGGTCAAGCAGTTTCTTCTTCATAGGTCTTGCCTCCTTAATTGTTGTTGTAGGTTATCCGGTCACGCCATGGTGATCGGGAAAATCAGGTCGGTCATACTGTTGAGAATCTTAACGTCAGCGGTCAGATACACGGTGCGCTTGAAGGGATTGGCCTTCACCGTGTCATCGTCCCAGCTTTCCGCCTCCGTCTTGCCGGACGCCATCCAGGCCGCCCTCTGTGCGTCTACATCAATGCGTGCAGCGTTGGTGAAATCCGGGTCGAGGATATTCTGCTGCATGAGCTGTCTAAAGTAGCTCATATTGAGCGACGACAGCAGGAGCATCTGATTATCTCTGGTGTTGCGGTAGTTGCCGAGATAAGTACCACGGAACACGGCGGTGATATCGTCACGCATCATGTCCATGGCTTCCACGGTTTCGATAAATTTCATATCTTCCGTGCGGGTCTTGCCGTCCGTAGTGGTCATGCTGTTGATACCCTGTGCAATACGGACCGTGTTATCCTCGCCGTTGAAGAGGATAAACTTGCCCGTGCCGAGTGCCGCGTCATTATCGTCAACTTCTACGACCTCCGACAGATTGCTGCACTCGTAATTGGTGCAGCCGCGGGTAACGTTGCACACTGCAAAGATCGCCAGCAGACTCGGCAGATAGGTCACGCCGTCCTGCGTACCGCGATCATCCGTATAGGTGACGGACTCATTGACATAGTTAACAACGTGCATATCATCCGGCGCAGTAGCCAGATTGTAGCAGACCGCCTTGTAAGTCTTCTTCCGGGTATTATCCTGGGTCTTAACCCAGGCAGCCAGAGCCGCACCGTCCGCCGTATTCTGCCCTGCAACGGCAATCCATCCGGTTTTGACGGTCTTGCCGATGGCCGCCAGCGTATCCGCCAGCGCGCCGTCCGCGTCACAGCGGAACACATGCGCCTGATACGGTGCAAAGCCCAGCATGTCGCAGATGGCAGCGTAGTTGTCTGCAGTGTACAGGCTCTCGTCCGCCTGCGCGGCGCTGAGGTCGCTGTACTGCTTATGGGTAAAGCTCTTGTCGGTGTCGTCTCTCACGATCAGGATTGCGACACCGCGCTCGCTGCGGCCGATCAGGCTCACAGCACGCTGCTCAAACGTAATGTCGATTTTAGGCATTGTAATTGCCATTATGGAGTCACTCCTTTCTGTTCCTCGCCGTCCGCTCCGTTGCGGCGGCGGCTCAGGTCCCGCCAGTCCTCCAGCGGAACGTAGTTAAGGCTTGCCAGACGGTCATCGCCGCCGGGCACGTCCGGCAGGTCCTCGAGTGCGCGGATATCGTCCACGCTGTACGCGCCGATCTCGCGCATTGATTTGTACCATGCAGCCCGAGCCGTCCAGTCTCCGCGCAGCTCGCCCATCATGTTGCGGCGCAGCTGCAGGCCACGGCTGCACTCGCTCTCAAGCAGCAGCTTGTGCGTGTCCTCCTGCTCGTGCTCACTGACGATCGGTGACAGTGTGCGCTGGATATACTCAATGGCCGCCTGCGTGTTGGCCGCGTAGCTCTCCTTGCCCGCGCCCAGCTTGTAAAACGGGATGTTAAACAGCCGGGCAATGTCCTCGACGCTGGCAGCCTTGCTCTCGATAAACTGCGCGTCACGGTTGGTTGCGGTGAGTGGCGTGTACTTGAGGCCGTTATCCAGCACCGCAATGCGGTAAGCGTTGTCCGCTCCGGAGTGGATGCTTTCCCACTCGGCTCGGATTTTGCTCTTGATGTCCACTTTCTCGCCGCCGATGGTGGCCGGCCTCGGCGAGAGGTCGGTGTCGGTGGTCAGAATGCCGCTCACCTGACCGCCGTTGCGGTAGTAGTTGCTCTCGTATCGCTGTGCCTGCAGGGCCGCCTCAATGGTCTCGGCGCCACGGCGCAGATAGCTGATGCCCTCAAGGCCGTCTGTGCTGAATGCCTTGTAATGCAGCACATCGGTCGGCCAGAACTTGCGGTACTCGTGCGTCTTGGGATTGATGCCGACATACCACAGCTTTGCGTTGGTGTCGAGGATCGGCAGCATGTAGCCCGGCGCGATCGGCAGCAGCTCCACCGGCTGTCCCCACTTGTCGCGCAGGATGAGCGCGTAAGCGTTGCCGTAAGCAATACGGCGGCTCTCCATCAGCTTGTGATAGTCAAACGCGGTCAGGGCCTCGGTCGGTCTGCCGGTCAGCAGCCGCACCGCCGGATGGTCGGGCACCCGCTCGCGGGTCTCGCCGTCCATCAGGTAGATCGGCATTTTCGCCACGCTGTCCGAGATGATCTCGATGCAGGCGTTGACGGCAGGCAGTTTCATGGCCTGCATTTCTTTGCCGCCGAACAGGGCGCTGCCGCCCGTGCTCCATCCGGTCGGGTCGTCCAGCGTCAGCGTGGTCTGACCACGGATGCGGTGTAAAATCTTATCTACGATCATGCCGTCACCGCCTTAAAACGACAGGATCAGCGCCAGCAGCACGGCGAGCACACCGCACGCGAGGTACGCCAGCGGCGGCCACATCTCATGCAGCGCCACCACGATGGTTACCGCTCCGGCCAGCAGCAGCGCATCCGGCAGCAGGATTTTTATAATCTTCTTCATTCTGCGGTTTCCTCCTCGCCTTCCGGTGCGTCATCCTCCGGCGCGTCAACCAGATTATCCAGCAGTGCACACTCGCCTGCCGTCGCAATGCCGAGGTACGCCATCAGCGCCGCACGGCCGTAATCGTCGGTGCCGTTGTCGCGCTCCCAATACTCGGTTGCCTCGCGCCAGGTCATGGTGCGGTGCTCCGCGTTCACACCGCTCGCAATCAGGCGGATATCCTCCACCTTGCTGATGTAGTCGATGCGTTTTTCTTTCTTTGCCATCTCTCTCACCCCTTTCCGAGCAAAAATTAAGAGCCGACGAGACAAATTGCTCGTTGGCTCTGGCTCTCAGGCTCTGGCTCTCTACCGCTTTCCCGCGTCGGCTCTGTTAAATTGGTTTCCGGTGCTCTGACGGACGCGGCGGTGTTCCGCTCCCGCCGTGCCCTGCGCAAAATTATTTTGGAGGTTGTTTCTCGGGCAGCTGCTGCCGCCCGTCACAGCACCGGAGTGCTGTTGTTATGCTCCCATGGCAGACAGCACGGATTTGACCGCTGCCGCCGCCGGAGATGCAAGCCATCCGGCTAAATCCGACACGCAGACCATAAACACGATCAGCGCAATAATGCCGCCAATCGTACCAAACCAGCGCGCAAATGGCGATGGCGACTCCCAATCAAGGCTATCTTTAGGCGGATTTTTGATACTCCATCGCACCGCCAGAACGGCTACCAGCAACACAACCGCCGAAATCACCGCAGCGATGATATCCTGAGCGATAGCGTAACGCGCCAGCTCCGGCACGAAGTCTGCCATACCGCTCGCAGCAAGTCCCAGCTTGCTGGCGATATTGTCAATCACAACATTTACATCGTTTGCTGTCATGTTTCCGTCTCCTCCTCAATTTCTGCTTTGCGCTGCCGTGCGCCTGTTCTCTTGCTGCTGCACAGCGCACAGGTCCGGCGGTTGTCTCTCGGCGGCCGCTTGCCGCAGATAACGCACAGACCGGCAGCGTAGCGAGCGTCACGCCGCTCACGCTGCTTCTCGGTGGCTCGCTGAGAGTATTCCTTGCGCCTCTCGGTGGTCATCTCTTTAAAATACCGCAAGGTGCGCTCCGTGTTTTGAGCCGCACACGCGGCGCAGGTCGTGCGGCCGCTGCGTGCCTTAGCCTTGCGGCAGCGCACGCAGATGCCGTGCGCCTTAAACCACTCATACTCCTCGCGGTCATACATTGGCGCACTCGCCGCCGCATGCCGCATAGCCTGCAAGGTCGATAAAGCTGTCTCGCGTGCCCGAACCACCTGCAATACGCGCAATCTTGAGCAGCGCCATCATCATGGCGACATCGGTTGCGTCGATATACACACAGCCCTCCTCATCCACGCACGCGCGATTGAGATATGTAATCCAAAACTCCGCGATCGTCTCAAAATTGTCCTCCGGCGTGCCGTAGTCCTGCTCACGCTCGCCGCAGACACACTGCTCGGCACGGTGCAGCACCTCGGCGCGGGTCAGACGCGGCGGCTCACCGCCACCATAGGTGCAGTCGTCCTCGGTCTCTATCAGGTCCGTTTCCACGAGGATGCCCTCGCTCGGCTCCGGTGCGAGATATTCGGAGAGTGTGGTTTGCAGCTTGCGCAGAAGTTCCTGCAAATCAGGACTTTTCGGCGTCTGCACCGTCATTGCGCCGGCAGCATCGCGAATTGCGTTGAATACATCCACAAACCGAGTTGCTCTGTTGATTGTCATTGTCAAAACCTCCATAATTTGCACCATCCGGTGCTCTGACGGACGGGCGAGGTACAAGAGGACAAACCCTCGCCGCCGCCCAAAGAAATAGGTAAGGTGTTTCGGGTGGGTCGCCCGTCACAGCACCGGATTTTACTTTTTGTCTGCGGTGTTCAAACTGGACACCGCCTTGCGCATTTTCTTATGCGGGCACTCCCGCACCTGGCCTGCCCGTCTCCATGCGCTCTCGCAAAAGCCCTGGACGTTGAGCATCGGGCACATAGCCGGACAAATTGTTCGATCTTGCATTGTTTTCTCCTCCTGCGCTCCGGCGGACGCACCCACTCGTCTGCATTCCGGGTGCACCCGCTTGTATCCTTGCCACTTTGACGTGGGGGACGGCGTAATGGCTGACCACCGTCCGCCGCAGCGCAGGAAGCTGTCCGAGGCTCTGACGGACAGGCGAGGAATAAACCACCAAACCTCGCCTACCGCTATACCAAACCGAAAGGAATCAGGCAGCCATTACACTGCCCGTCACAACCTCGGACGTATGTCTCACGCCTTCCGGCGCTCCGCCCGCTCGCGCAGCATTTTGCTGAGCGGGTCCTCGTCAGCCTCGTCCTTGGGCGGCTCCGGCATCACGAGGCGGCAGCGTGCCGACACGCTCAGGCCAAGCGCCGCCGCACAGCTCTGGCACTGACCAAAGTAAACGTTCGCCGTCTTGGTCCAGCTGCCCGCCTCCTTGGCGTCGCCCTGCATGATCGCACGGTTCGCCCAGTTCTGGGCGTTCTGCCAGGCGGCGCGAGCGATAAAATACCGCGCCAGCATGTCATAGTCAAGGTCGGAAAAGATATGCAGGGCAACCAGCTTTTTCGCGGTCAGCCGATATTCCGCCTCCATCACCTGCGGCAGATACTTGGGAACCGTGATGCGTTTCGGCTCCTTGCCCCGCACCTCGCTTTTGGCTTTTGCCTCGATCTCGGCGTTTGTACGGTGTCCTGCCATGCGCTTTCGCGCCTGCTTGATGTCCACCGTGCCGTCCGCCTCCCGCGGAATCGGCTTGCTGGCTGGCATATCTCGTCACCTCACTCTCTCAAATTCCGAAGCCGCTCGGCCTTGCGGCCGGTCAGCGTCTCCCATCGGCGTAAAATTACATCGCAGTACCGCGGCGACAGCTCTACCGCCACGCATTTACGGTTTGACTGCTCACAGGC
>ERZ779876.690-NODE-690-length-35425-cov-10.710206_pt1 | contig 35425 bp, 28 predicted proteins | sample MGYA00511068_ERZ779876 | MGnify/ENA primary metagenome ERZ779876 (study PRJEB29588, sample SAMEA1970858) | human gut metagenome | biome: human gut; feature: human-associated habitat; material: faeces | place: Denmark | collected 2008/2010 ...
GGGAACATCCGCAAAGATGGAAGCCGCCTGTTCCTCGACAAACTCAGCGGAAACAGTGACCTTGCTGCCGGGCATAGTGAAGGTATACTTGCCGTTGCCTTTATCGGTGAGCTTGAGCTTATTGCCGCTGGCGTCCTTGACGATGAGCTTGTCCAACTCGTAGCCCTTATCTGAGGTCACGGTGATGGTCACGCGGTCGCCCTTGGAAGCGTTCTTGGGGCTGACGGTCACATCGCCGTTCTTGGTGCTGGGTGCGGTCACTCACATTATTTCTGTTCTGCGGCCGGCGGCGAGACCGCATCAAGGGGCTGTACTGGGAAAAGGACGGCTTCATCCTGCTGTATAAACGCCTGGAACAAGGGGCATACCAGTGGCCGCGCTCGGAATCCGAGGTAAAGACGCTAACGCCGCAGCAGTACCGCTGGCTCATGGAGGGACTGCAAATCGAGCAGCCAAAGGCCCACCGGCCGGTGACAGGATTGACTGCGGTCTGAACGGGAAAAATTGCCTGAAACCCATTGAAAACACTGGCTTTTCTCGCTGTTTTGTAGTATAATTTTCTCATGGGAAACAGAGAAAATCAGACAAGCAGCACGGAGGAAATGGTGACCATTTCCCGTGTGGAATATGAGGCTATGCAGGCAAGATTGTCTGGGCTGGAGGAACAGCTCCGAAGCAAAACCGAGGAGTTGGCTGAGACGCTTTTGAAGAATCAGTGGCTGTTAGAGAATCTGAAACTGACAAAGAAAAAGCTGTTCGGCGAATCCTCTGAACAGTTGGACCAGATGGTTATAGAGAAATTCGGTCATCTGTTCAACGAAGCCGAGGGCTGGGATGCCAGCAGCTATGAAAAGGAGACCAAGGTAAAATCCCACACCCGTAAACGCCGCTCTGGTAGCATTGAGGATGTGGCTGCGGCCAGTCTACGATACGCTGCGCGAGCAGCTTTGCAAGGAGCCGGTGCTGCATGCGGATGAGACGACCTTGCAGGTGCTGAAAGAGCCGGGACGTTCCTCCACCAGCAAGTCCTATATGTGGCTGTACCGCACCAGCGGCTGCGCAAAACAGGGCATTGTGCTGTATGAGTATCAGCCCACGAGGAAAGCGGAGCACGCCGAGCGTTTTCTGCAAGGTTTCTCAGGATGGCTGCACGCGGACGGATACCAGGGATACCACAGACTGCCGGGCAGTATTCGCGTGGTGGGCTGTTGGGCACATGCGAGGCGAAAATTTGACGAGGCGTTGCAAACGCTGCCCAAGGAGATGCAAAAGGACTCGCCGGCAGCGATTGGCGAATGCTATTGCTCCCGGCTTTTCAAGCTGGAGCAGGCGTTTGCAGAGCTGACGCCGGAGGAACGATATGAAAAGCGGCTGGAGCAGGAGAAACCTGTTTTAGACGCGTTGTTGTCATGGGCAAATGAGATGCAGGCGAAAACCGCGCCGAAATCCGCGTTGGGCAGGGTCATTCACTATCTGCTGGAGCAGTGGCCATACCTGACAAGGTATCTGGAGGATGGCCGTCTGGAGCTGAGCAATAATCGTGCCGAGCGCAGCATTAAGCCCTTTGTGATGGGCAGAAAGAACTGGCTGTTTGCCAATACGCCGGGTGGCGCGCAAGCCAGTACAGTGATCTACAGCCTGATTGAAACGGCGAAAGAAAACAAACTTGGCCCGTACAAATACCTTCTTTGGGTTCTGCAGAGTGCTCCGGGGCTGAGCCAAGCTGACGAATTCTGGGCTGAAAAACTTCTGCCAGCCAACGCCCCACAAGAATGCTATATGACTCATAAATAAAAGACCGCCATCTCGCTGAGCAGCAGCTCGCTTTGAGATGGCGGTCACTATTTTTGATGTGTGCAAATTAGGACCGATCACTGTGCAGTGCATCGTGTATCCGTTCGGCCAGCGCCCGTGCCGTAAAAGGCTTTGGGAGCACAAAGCTTGCGCCCAGACGGTATGCCTCCTCTGTGACCTTGTGCGTCGGCAGAGCTGTCATAAAAATCGTCGAGATTTTATACCCGTCCTCGCGCAGATGCTGCATAACGTGAAAGCCGCCCTTGTGCGGCAGCAGAAAATCCAGCAGAAGAACGTGAGGTCGGTGCCGGTGGAGCGCCTTGGTTGTCTCGTCCTCATCCTTTGCGTGAAATACATGGAAGTTTCCGCGCTCACGCAGGGAATCCGTCAGGAGCATACTGAAGGCTTCATTACTGTCTGAGAGTAAAATCTTCTTTCGGTGCGGCATTTTTATCCGCCTCCCCCTAAAAAATTTGATTTTACACACTCACCTTGTATAAAATAGTCCTGTTGGCTCATTTTTTCAATCCGCTGCGCAGCATTTTAACGGTTTTTTTACTTGGCAGGATTTGAGCTTCCGCAAAAGAAAGAGGGATGCCTGAGAAACTTGCCAGGAGTGTTGTTGTAACACCTTGCTGCCGGCACCATTCGCTTACGGAGAGACCGCTGCCCCGGCATTCCTGTATAGCTATGTTCCATTCCTGCTTCTTGGCTTCGTGTTTCAGTTCATTGCTCGTCATTTACTTCACACCCTGAACATTATAGTGGTGGGAAGTTTCGCAATGTTCCGCTACTATTGTCCCATGTCTGTCCAGCCGCCCTCAGCTTTGACGGTTACTTGAGATGGCGGCCTTTTATATGCGGTTACGTTTTACGCTTACTGAGGGGCGGTCCATCGGACCGCCCCTCCTTGCTGTGCCGTATTCGGCTTTAGTCCGCGTTCTTGAGGTACCGCGCCATCATCGCGGCGACCTGCGCGCGTTGGGCATCTGCGCTCGGCGCGACACAGTTATTGCCGACGCCGTTCATAATGCCGTTCTGCGTCGCCCAAAGAAGCGCATCCTGCGCGTAAGCGCTGACTGCTCCCGCGTCCGCAAAGCGCAGCGTACCGCTAATCGCAGGTGAACCATAGAAGCGATAAAGCAGCGTCGCAAGCTGCTCGCGCGTCACGCTCGCCTCGGGGTTCGTGCCATCTGTGATGCCCTTGCTCTTGGCCCACTCGGTACCAACCTCGTACCACTTCTGGCCATTCTTGGGTGTGGTATCAATGCCCGCAAGTCTTGCCAGCACAGTATTCACCATGCCACGGGTCATGGGCTGACTGACACCAAAGAGATTATTCCCGACGCCATTGAATATATCACGGGAAGCGACGAAGTTGACCTCATCTCGACTCCAATGATTACGGGTGTCAATGAAATCCTTGGAGTTATCAATAATCTTCACCACCGTATTGCCGTCTACAGTCAATTGAACGCCGTCTTCGGTGGGCTTGGAATTCTTGACGATCTCCTCGGTGCCGTCCTCGTGGACGATGACCGCAACCGTGCCGGAGTTCACGTTGGAAACCGGGATCTCGATCTTCGTCTCACCTGCGTTCTTCGGCAGCTCGACCTTGACGGTCGGGGCGGAATTGCTGTCCTTGCCCGCCTTGACCTCGGTGGGCACCTTGACCGCCTCGCTAGACTTCTTCGCGTCCTCGACCGCCTTGTTGCTGATCTTGGCCTCCGCCTCGGTCTTGCCGTCCTTGTCGGTCTTGACCGTGCCGGTCGTGCCGTCGGCGGTCTTGCTCTCGGTCACGGAGCTGCCGTCCTTCTTGGTCGTGGTCTTGCTGGTCGAACCGTCCTTACCGGTGGTAGTCTCGACCACTGTGCCGTCGGGTTTTGTTTCGGTTTTGGTGGTAGATTCATCAGGGTTGATGGTCGTTTCAGTCTTGGTTGTGCTACCAGCAGAAGAACTGCCACCGCCAGCGCCACCAGTACCGCCTCCGCCATTCACCAGCTTAGGAATAATTTCAGTTTTATACTCATCACATATAGCGCAGGTGTAGAGCATTTCACCGTTTTCTCCATAGGTAGGTTGCTTTAAAATTTTGCCACTATCCCAATCATGACCCTTGGCAGAAACCACTTTCTGTGCAACGAGAACTTCGTTGCAGACGGAGCAGTGCTTGCCTTCCGTCTTGCCTGGCTTCGTGCAAGTCGCCTCGACCACCGGATCAACCACTTCCGTGTGACCCTTCGCGGGAACAGTTTCCTGCGCGGTAATCACCTCACCGCAGACGGAGCAGTGCTTGCCTTCGGTCTTGCCGGGTGCAGTGCAGGTAGCCTCGACTGCCAAGTCGACGACCTCGGTGTGGCCCTTGGCGGGAACCTCGGTCTGTGCAACGATCACTTCGTTGCAGACAGAGCAATGCTTGCCCTCGGTCTTGCCGGGCGTCGTACAGGTCGCCTCAATTGCCTCGTCAATGACCTCGGTGTGTCCCTTGGCGGGGATCACTTCTTGGGCAACAAGTACAGTATTGCAGACGGAGCAATGCTTACCCTCGGTCTTGCCGGGCTCGGTGCAGGTAGGTGCAACTGCCGTATCAATGACCTCGGTATGTCCCTTGGCGGGAATCACTTCCTGTGCCTTAATGACCGCGTTGCAGACAGAGCAGTGCTTGCCTTCCGTCTTGCCAGGCTCCGTGCAGGTCGCCCCGACTGCCGGATCAACCACTTCCGTGTGACCAGTCTTTGCAAGCTCTCTCTTTTCCGTTGCTGCGCATCGATCACAGGTGCGCGTTTCCTCGCCCGTTGCTGTGCAGCTTGCGGGAGTTGTTACTGTCCATTCGCCCCAGCTGTGGCCTAGCGCGGGAATCTCCTTCTGCTCAACGATGACCGCATGACAGACGGAGCAGTGCTTGCCTTCCGTCTTGCCAGGCTCCGTGCAGGTCGCCCCGACTGCCGGATCAACCACTTCCGTGTGACCAGTCTTTGCAAGCTCTCTCTTTTCCGTTGCTGCGCATCGATCACAGGTGCGCGTTTCCTCGCCCGTTGCTGTGCAGCTTGCGGGAGTTGTTACTGTCCATTCGCCCCAGCTGTGGCCTAGCGCGGGAATCTCCTTCTGCTCAACGATGACCGCATGACAGACGGAGCACTTCTCTCCATCTGTCAGACCAGCTTTCGTACAGGTCGCTGCCTTACCGGAAACCGTCTCTGCCTTATGGCCGGTTGCGGGAATTTCCTTCTGCTCAACGATGACCGCATGACAGACGGAGCACTTCTCTCCATCTGTCAGACCAGCTTTCGTACAGGTCGCTGCCTTACCGGAAACCGTCTCTGCCTTATGGCCGGTTGCGGGAATTTCCTTCTGCTCAACGATGACCGCATGACAGACGGAGCACTTCTCTCCATCTGTCAAACCAGCTTCCGTACAGGTTGCTGCCTTACCGGGAACCTTCTCTGCCTTATGGCCGGTTGCGGGAATCACTTCCTGCGCAACGAGAATCTCGTTGCAAACAGAGCAGTGCTTACCTTCGGTCAATCCAGTCTCCGTGCAGGTTGGGGCCTTTGCTGCATCGATTACTTCTGTGTGGCCCTTGGCGGGAATCTCTTCCTGCGCTTTGATAACCGTTCCGCAGACAGAGCAGCTGATGCCATCCGTCAGACCCGTTTCGGTGCAGGTCGCAGGCTTGCCCGCAACGGTCTTCTCAGTGTGGCCGGTCGCGGGGATTTCTTCCATACCGGAGAGAATCGCATCACAAACGGAGCACTTCGTACCGGCTGTATGACCAGCCTCGGTGCAGGTAGCGGGCTTTTCCGCAACTTCAACAGGGGTATGCCCGGTTGCATCGATGGCTTCGGTCTTGGTTGCATTGCAAACTGTGCAGGTGTAGGTCTTGACGCCGGCATTCTCACAGGTAGGAGAGGTCGTGATCTCGCCCTCATTCCAACTGTGGCCCTTGGCAGGAATCTCTTCCTGCGCTTTGATAACCGTTCCGCAGACAGAGCAGCTGATGCCATCCGTCAGACCAGCTTCCGTACAGGTTGCTGCCTTACCGGAAACCGTCTCTGCCTTATGGCCGGTTGCGGGAATCACTTCCTGCGCAACGAGAATCTCGTTGCAAACAGAGCAGTGCTTACCTTCGGTCAATCCAGTCTCCGTGCAGGTTGGGGCCTTTGCTGCATCGATTACTTCCGTGTGGCCAGTCGCGGGGATCACTTCGCCCTTCTTGATCTCCGTACCGCAGACGGAGCACACGGTATCGCCGGTGTAGCCGTCCTCGGTACAGGTAGCTGCTTTGGCATTACGAATTTCAGTAACCTCATGTGCGCAAGGCTTGCCGCCCCATGCGCCATAGGCATAAGTAATCGTATCGCCCGCCGTGGCATTCTCGGTTTCAGTATAAGTGCCGTTGGCATTGTGCAGCTTGGCAGCGGTGATGGGGATAGTCACCGCATTATTGCCATCTGCATTATATTGATAGGTTGCGGTTTCCGTACCGGGCATGCTCTGCTGCACATATTTGCCGGTTCCGTTGCTGCTGCAAATGTCAGCGCCGCCGTTGGTAGTGTAGATAGCACCGATAGCTGTTACACTGCCGTTCACATCCATCTTGGCATCGACTAAATCGTTGTTAGAACGGGTATATGCCTTGCCCGGTGCATATGCAACGGACTTAAACTTGCAGGGGCCCCAGACAAAGTTATCGGAATTCCATTCATCAGCATCGTAAACATAGACATTTTTTTCGTTTGCAACCGTCAGGCCAGCGCCCTCGGCAATATTGACCTCAACGCCCGGCAGCAGCGCCGCCGTCTGGTTCACGGTCAGTTTGCTGCCCGAGGTCAAATCAACAGTCATATTGTTGGTAAATGGCAGAACATAGCTGCTGGAGCTGACGCTCATGCCTGCCAGCTTCAAATTCAGGCTGTTGACCTCCGCTACACCGTCTATTGTATAGATAATACGGTCGGTGGCACCGTCATACGCCTTGGTCAGGCTGCCGGAAACCAGCTTGAACATACCCTTGTCACCGATAAAGGGAATGGAGGTGGGGTTGATCTTCCTTATGGCGTATACCGCAGTATACACCGTCTCGCTGGCGCCGGCGTGCAGGGTCAGGGGTACCTCCACATTCTGCACGGCGTACTGGCTAAAGGGGAACACCTTGTTGCCCATTTCAGAAGATGCCGAGCCGCCGCGGAAGTCCAGAATCTGGTACCATTCGTAGACAGAGCCGCCGGACTCCACGGTGACGGCGCCGCTGCCGGAGATGAAGCCCCAGGCATACAGGGTCGCACCGCTTTGCACGGTGATGGCGCTGCCGGATTTCATGTTGATCCAGCCGTAGGGTCCGACCATCTTTCCAACACTGCCGCCAGCAGCAGCATAGTACTGTCCGCCGATGCTGATGGCTGCCCCATTCTCAAGTGTGATGGAACTGCCTTCCGCCATGGTCAGCGTCCGGAATACCTTGGCGCCCGCTTGGGAGGTGGTGGGCGCCGGGGTAGTGGTATAGCAGGTCTTGGCCTCGTCAAACGGAATCAGAAGTGTAATTCCAGTCGGAATGGTATAGCTGCCGCCGATAGAACCATCGGTCTCCAAGGTAATCTTGGACTGGCCGTTTGTCTGCGCATAGGTGACCGCATCGTTCAGGTCGTCGAACACCTGACCGCCGGTCTCAAAGAGCGCCAGCTCCTTGCTGACGAACCGCGCCGTGATGGTACGGTCACTGTCAAAGTTCAGGGCGGTCTTGGCATCGGTGCTGATGCACTTTCCGCTGGCCACATCGTACCATCCCATAAAGCGGTAGCCCTCCGCCGGGGTCGCCTCCACCTGATAGGCGGTTATGGAGCTCTGGGTGTGGGTGTACACCTCGGTGATAGTCTTCCCGTCCACAGTATAGGAGCCGTTCTCGGAGGGCTGGAAGGTCACGGTGGCGCTCACATCGGCCACCAGCTTCACATTGGTCATGGTGATCATGGTGTCGGCGCTGGTGTTGCCGGATTTGATCTCCACCTCAACGGTGCCGCCGGCTGCAAGCTTCTGACTGAAGCTGCCGTCTGCGGTGGTCGTGGTGTAGTTCACCAGAATCGTACCGTCGCTTACCACGACGGTATAGTCAAAGGACAGCGTCGCCTCTGTGGTCTTGTTGTTGGTGATGGTCAGCGTAGAACTATAGTCTTTGCCACCGTCGCAGCCTGACCCAGACGTAGACCGAGCCTTACCGATGATCTGGGTACCTACGGCGCTCCACGCATCGTCCGCGTCACCGGAGAAACTCAAGCCGATATTCTCGTCAGCCAGACCCGTTACTTCGCCACTGGCTGCCGCAAACACCGTTGTGGGCAGCAATGTAAAGGCCATGCACATACAGAGCGCGAGTGAAAGAAATCGCTTCCATGTGCTTTTCATTTCTTTATTACCTTCTTTCGTTGATGATTTCTGGCGTTTATTTCTATGTAAATGCTGAGTCCCGCCGCAAATGCGATGGCTGCCCAGACATGAGAAAGGTGGAATAGCATCCCCGTAGAGGACGTTCGGAAGAATTCATCAATGAAGCGGAACGCTCCGTAGGATGCCATATATAACGGGTAAATGCTGCCGGGATTCTTGCTCTTTTTCACTCTTGGGATGAGCAGAATCAGCATCACAATGTAATAGAGAATCTCAAGTTCCCTTGTGGGAAAGTGATAATGCGTTCCTGGTATAACTAAGCCAGCGCAGCAGCCAGAGACGATGCAGTTGATTCGAGCACACATCACTGTGAAGATCATGCAAATCGTAAAAATATCAAAAACGGCTTTGATATTGCGTTTTGAAACCTTTGCGCTGATGAAATAAAGCACTGGCATAAAGAACACTCCGCCGAATAAGCTCATGTTGCCAGCATCTCCGGTTTCCAGAAATGCAAATGCTTTTACACTCAAAACACCACATACCGTATGCAGCACCGAGAATGCTATCACGGCGTACCATTTCATTTGGAGTTGCCGCCGCATCCTGTACAGCCAAAATATGTTAAAGATCGTTCCAAGCAAGAGAAGAGCACTCAGGGAATAATCTTTCGTCCATGACATGGATAATTCAGCCAGTCGTGTACCCCTCAATTTGCATCACCCCCCTTCACATCTTCTTTAGTCCTCAGGCTATATGTCGTTTTTTTACTTCTCTCAGCATTGCTGCAGCTACACCAGTGCTGGGAGAAACGGGAAAACCGCATGGGGCAGGGCGCTTGTCCCTGCCCCATGCGTGGGACAATCAATCAGAGTTTTTCAATTTCCCAAACTAATCCTTATTCGGCAGAAGTCTCCGCTGCAGCAGGAGTCTCAGTGGGCTCAGCAGCAGATACGCTGGCAGTGCCGGTCTTGGAATACTTGGTAAAGTCAATGTGCATAACCACAACAACCGTTTCCGTTGCCTGGAAGCCCATAGAACTATCCAAATCAATTGTCACAGTCACAGGAACAGCATAGTAGTAATCTTTATAAGTGCCTTCTTGAGCAACCTTAAACTGGTTGGGTTTCATCGCACCAACACTGCCTTCATCACTGCCGGTCATAGCGATCACACCAGCCATGAAGTCTTTCCATGCATTGCCCGTATTGCTGGGAGTAAAGGTCATGTCAAAGTTAGCCGTAGTTCCATTCTGGGCAGTAACCTTAGCGGTCATCTTGCTCAGAACCTTGTTTACAACATTAGCGTTGCTGTTAACCGTATTCAATACGGAATTCACATCACTGGCATTACTACCCAACACGCCGTCCAAGGAATCGATGCTATTCATGATACCCAGCAAGGCGCTAACGGTGACACCGTCGCCATCAAATGCTTTCTGAGCGTCTTCACCGCTTCCAATCTTATCCACGCCTGCCTGCATCAGTTTGCCCGGCATTTCCATCGTGACCACAATGGCCTTGCTCTCATTAACGGTAATACCATAACGGCTGTTGATGGCGTCGCTATCCAGCATCTCCATCTGCAGGTGGTCAGCCAGCGTTCCGGCAAGACTCTTCACCTTAGCAACATCCTCGCCCTCGAGCTGAACAGCAATCGTGAATGCATAGGTATTGTCGCCGGTCACTTTGGCGTTGACAGTCTTATAGGTATAAACACCGTTTTCTTCTGTCATGTGATTGAGCGTATAAAAGAAACCGTCAGCCACAGAGAACAGGGCGTTCTTCAGTGCGGTGTTCTGGAAAGTACCCTTGTTGTAAACATCCTGACCATCCGCAGTCAGCACATAGCGGCCAAAGTTTTCATCCAAAGCGTTCTTCAGGTTGGTAGCAAGACCGGTGAGGAAATCATCACCAAAAGCTGCCGCGCCGGACTGAATTGCATCCACATTCAGTTTCAGCGTGTATGCAGTACCCTCCCGTTTCGCGGTAACCAGCACTGCGCCGTCATTTCCCTTGATTCCTGCTAGCTTTGCATCCAAAGCATCCCAAGCCTTTTCGGTTGCCTTGACTTCCGGCTGCTTATCGCCACAATTGCTGCACACGCCATTATTATAATTATGGCCCTTGGCGGGGATGTCTTCAGTGTAAGTCGCGCCGCAGGAGCAGGTGAAGGTCTTGACTCCAGCCTCTGTACAGGTCGCTTCCTTCGTCACGACGCCTGCATCCCAGGTGTGGGTGTGCTGCGCCGGAGGCGTATAGCTGCCACCGCCGGAACTGGTGGTACCCTTATTCACGGTAGTGGAGGAGCCGGAGCCGGTGGTACCGACCGTGGTATCCTTGCCGCTCTTGTCGGTGACAGTGATCTTCTCATCGCCGATGTTCTTGACGTCGGTTTCCTTGGTCCTAACGGTGATGTCCTTGTCGGACTCCACTTTCTTCACGGTGCCGCTGCCGGTGACGGTGGCATCCTCAGCATGGTTCTCCACATTGCCGACGGTGGTGCCGCTGCCAACATCGACCGTGGCGCCGGGAGCATTCTCGGTTACGATCACATTGTCGATCTTGGCGCCGTTCTTGGTCTCAACTGCGCTCTTTTCACCGTCCAGCGTCACATTGTCCGCGGAGGCGTTGTCCAGAATGACCTTGGAGTTGTCGCCGCTGATTACGATGTAATCGATGTTCTTGCTGCCCTTAACGGTCACTTCGATGTCATTGGCAGGCACGAGCAGCTTGTTCACCTCGCCGGTGATGGTCACATCGTCTGCCACAGCGAGGACGATACCCTTGCCATTGGCATTGACCGTCTCGCCAGCCTTGTCCGCATAGGTGCCGATGGCGCGGTCAAGAATCGTGACGGTGGCTGCGCGGGTGATGTTGTTCTGAGGAGCCAGCTGGTCGGCAGTCACGCCGCCCACAATACCGGCTCTGATCAGAGCAGCCAGCATGCCCCGGGCATAGGACGCCACCTGCGCACCGTCCGTGAACTGCGTCAGATTGGGGTTTTCGATGGGCTCGATACCCAGAGCGCGGCCCAACATGACCATGGCGCGCTCACGGGTAATGGACGCATTCGGCGTCACGGTGCCATCGCCGTTTCCTTTCAGAATGCCAGCGGCGGCACAGCGGTTGATGGCGTCATAATACCAGGCGTCCGCCGGGTTATCGATGAAGCCTGCGTCCTTTGCGGCGGGCAGCTTCAGGAGTCTTGCCAGAATGGTGGCGAGCTGTGCACAGGTAAGCTGACCGTCCGGGTCAAACTTGCCGTTGCTGCCCTGGATAATGCCGTAGCCGCTCCAGCGTTCGATGGAGGCCTCGGCCCAGTGGCCCGCGGTGTCGCCGTAGGTAGGCTCCGCCGCGCTTGCGCCTACCGTGAACAGACTGACTGCCATGGCAAACGCAAGAATGAGAGATAATGCTTTGCGTTTCATTTTGATCCTCCCATGAGAGATTTATATATTCTGCAGCTCCCTGCAGGTGGGCACTTATTTCACCGGCTCTGCCGGAGATTCACTTAGAATCGCTGTGCATTGGCTCAATGGTCTGCCCGCGCAGATCGGACAGCCGCACCATTTCTTTCCCGTGCGGCTGCTGATGACCGAACGCCACGCATGACCCTTATCGCAGAGCCACCAGACCTTGCGGCGGCTGCCGGGCGTCACCTGCTGCGGTGTAAGGCTGCCGTTGCGCGTCGGGTGCCATTGCGAGGCAACGACCGGATCTATCATCGCGAGGTCGTTGAAGCCGGGCAGAATCTTGTGGTTGGAGCAATACGGACAATCGCTTCCACTCCGCACGCGGTGAGCTATAACAGCCGGATAGGAATGTCCCTTTTCGCAGCGCCACCACACGCGGCGGTTGGAGCCGGAAGTCACTGCCTCCGGTATCAGAGCGCCGTTTTTCTGTCGGTCCCATTGGGCGGCAAGCTGCGGGTATTGCGAAGCGAAGTCATTTTCGCCCTGTATGACCTTTTGCCCTGCGCAGAATGGGCAGTCTGTTCCACCACCCGCGCGGGATGAGATGGCGGCACGGTAGCTGTGCCCCTTGGGACAGCGCCACCAGGCCTTTCTCACCGTTCCCGGGGCGACCAGCGTCGGCAATAGAGGAGCGTTCTTCTCGGTATCCCATTCGGCAACAAGTGCGGGATACCTTGCCGCGAGGGAGTTTTCGTCCGGCAGAACAACACGCCCCGCGCAGACGGAACAGCCGGTGCCCAGCACACGGCTCTTGACGACCGAATCGTAGGAATGTCCCGCAGGGCACCGCCACCAGACCTTTTTGTGGCTGCCGATGGTCAGGTCGGCGAACTTCAGCGGAGTGTTTTTCTCCGCATCCCACTCAGCCTCAAGGGCAGGAACCTGTATCGCCAGCGAGTTCTCAGGCGTTTCCTTGCGTCCGGTGCAGTACGGGCAGCCGCTGCCCTCCGAGCGGGAGTATACCTTGGCCTGCCAACTGTGACCCTTGGAGCACTGCCACCATACCTTTTGATGACTTCCGAAGGAAACGTTTCCAGTCGTAAGCGGCGCGTTGCGAACCTCGTCCCACTGCGCCAGCAGAGCCCTATGGCCCTGCTTTACGCAAAAGTCGTAGAACGATGTTCGCATCCATGCTCACCCCTTGCTTCCGATCCGCCAGCCCGTCCTTTCGGCGCTCAAACCGGCAATCTCCCTTATAGCCGGACAGTGGTCAATAATGTAGGCTTTGTTGACCATTACCCAATAAACGATTCTTTTAGGACCTTATAGTATCACGTTTTGTCCAAAATATCAATAGCAAGGTGCCCAAAAAGGTCTACTTTTATATCCGACAATTCTCGCGTTTAACGACTTTTTAACATATATTGCCGCGCACCCAGTACAAAAATGTGCTGTGTGCAATGTGCAGTTCTTTGCCCGCTGCCCGCGCCGACAGCTCACCGCGCTCCCAACGCGCCTTGACCTCCTGAAATCCAGCGGGCAGTTCCTTATAGGGACGTCCGAACTTTACGCCCCGCGCCTTTGCCGCAGCGATGCCCTCCGCCTGCCGCTGATGGATGAATTCACGCTCCGTCTGCGCCACATAGCTCAGAAGCTGGAGCACGATATCCGCGATCAGCGTACCGGTCAGGTCGCGGCTCCGGCGCGTGTCGAGCAGCGGCATATCCAGCACGACGATGGCCGCTCCTTTCTTTTTGGTAATAACGCGCCATTGCTCCAGGATCTCTTCATAATTTCGCCCGAGACGGTCGATGCTCTTGATGACAAGGGTGTCGCCGTCTTTCAATTTTCGCAGCAGCCTCCTGTAGCCGCGTCGGTCAAAATCCTTGCCGGACTGCTTATCCAGAATGATCTGGCCGTCGTTCCACCCAAACTCCCGCAGGGCGATGAGCTGGCGCTCCTCATTTTGTTCTCTTGTGGAAATTCTCGCGTAGCCGTATTCCATGCACAGACCTCCCTATATGTAATGCCGCGAGGAGTATTAAGAACCCTCCCCGCGACAAGTATGACATATTTGTTCCCGCTTTAGCAGGTACGGGTTATTTACCGTTTACGATAGTATGGAAACATGCGGAATATAAAATCAGGACAGCGCAGCGTCATGGCAAAAAGCCTATCCGCTGCGCTGTCCGATGTTCGCTTATGTGGTCATGTCAGCGGCTTTGCTGTTCAGCTGGGTCACTTCTTGCAACGCCAGAGGAGGGTTACGATCTGCGCTCTGGTGCAATCTGCGTTGGGGCTGAACGTCGTCTCGCCGGTGCCCTTGGCGCTGTCCACGTCCTTAAGGCCGGAGACGTCCACGGTGACGATGTCGCCGCCCGAAGTGACCTGATCGAGCTGCTTGTCGGTGACCTCCACGGCTGCGGTGCTGCCAAAAACGATCGCATCCACCTTCACGGTCTCCTGCTCAGAGGAAACGGGGACCGTGATGGAGGGAGCCGTCACACCGCTGCCGCCACCGCTGGACTTGTGATACAGCTCAACCTCGCCGGTCAGTGTCGTGTAGTTGGTGTCAGTAGGCGTGAGGCGCCACTTGTAGGCCGTGTTGTCCTCGACCGTGGTATTGCCGGATAGGACATTTTCCTTGTCATCCACCCATTCCAGCTTGCCGTCATTGGGGTTCGGCGTGCTGCCCTCGATGGTCAGCGCCGCGTCCTTCAGTGTCTTACCGCTTATGGTGATTCTGGTGTAGTTCGGCGCGCCGGTGGGCGTGGCCGGTTTGATCATGAGCACGAAGGGAGCACTAGTGACGTCGTTGTAGTCGTTGTCGCCCGCCTTGGTTGCGATGACGCTCACGGAGCCGACCTTGACTGGAGTCAGAACGCCGGTGTTGGGATCGATGGTCGCCTCGCCTGTGCTGTTAGCAGTGTCAATGCGGTAGGATACAGCGCCTGTGCCGTCCACCCATGCGAACGTACCGTTAACCATCTTGTCGCCGTCCTTCACCTTGCCCGCGATCTTGCTGTCATTCAGTGTCTGACCATGGGTGATGTCCGTTGCCGTCACTGCGCCGTCCGCCTGCGGAGTGATCTTGTTTTCCGCGCTGACGTTGATGGTCAGAGTGATATCCTGATAGTTGCTCGTGGAGATTGTAACAGTGATCGTGCCGAGTCGTCCTTCGTCTGTGCCGCTTCTGTTTGCTTCCAGCGTCAGTTCACCGGTCTTGCCGTTTACAAGGGTAATAAAGGAGCCAGTGCCCAGATCGGTAACAACCTTCTTGTCATAGGTGATTGAGCCATAGTCACAGGGAGCAGTCAGCTTCGGCAGCAGCGTTGAGAGAGCAAGAGAATAGGTCTTGTGCAGGCCGTTGGTATTCTATTATAAAGCAATAGTGCAGACAAAATGCGATGCGCCTGACCATCACGGAGTCAGAAACAGTTGACGGAATAAGATCCGCTCATTAAACTATAAGAGAAGATATGAATTTGGACCGGAGGTCTCAGCATGAAAAACGGATCCCAATACGGACTGTTGCTCTTACAGCGGTATTTATATAAACGTACAGATGATAAACATCCTGCCTCCGTGTCAGATATCCTTGCATTCTGGCAGGAGCATGGCATCCAGGCAGGACGCAAGAGCGTGTATTCCGCCATTGAGGTCTTGCAAAGCAGCGGTATGGACATCGTCTGTGTCAAAAGTACCCAGAATCGATATTTTGTCGGAGCAAGGCTATTCGAACTGCCGGAACTAAAGCTGTTGGTGGACGCGGTGGAATCCTCGCGCTTCATCACGGCAAAAAAGAGCGAGCAGCTCATTGAGAAGCTGGGAAAGCTCACCAGCGAGTCATACGCGTATCAGCTGGACCGGCATATCTATATGGATGGGACGGTCAAACCGGAGAATGAGTGCATCTATTACAGCGTAGATAAGATCCATAGCGCTATTCAGGAGAAGTGCCAGATCACGTTTCAGTATTTTGAGTACACACCGAAGAAGGAAAAGGTGCTCAAGCACGACGGCTACCGCTATCAGTTCAGCCCGTATGTCCTGATCTGGAACAAGGATTATTACTACGCTGTTGGCTGGTCAAATAAACACGGAAAGCTGGCGCAGTTCCGGGTAGACCGGATGACCGCCGTGGAGTTGTTGAATCAGACGGCTATTCTTGCGCCAGACTTTGATCCTGCTGAGTATGTGCAAAAGGTCTTTGGAATGTATCCGGATGCCCTTTGCACGGTGGAACTGCTGTGCGATAATGAGATCATGCGCAGCGTCATCGACCGCTTCGGTGAAAATGTGCAGACGGAAACTGTAGATGAACAGCATTTCCGTGCCACAGTCGAGGTCGCGCCAAGCCCTCCGTTCTTCAGTTGGGTCTTTACCTTTAGCGGTAAGATTCGCATCGTCAGCCCAGCAGCAGTGCTGGAGGAAATGCAGGATATGGCAGCGTGGCTGAAATAACTTCTGGATGGTGTTCCTTGCGGGGAACACCATCTTTTTCACATCTTGCCAATCGAACGAATGTTTGCTATACTGAGGCTACAGTGTTTCCAGAGAAGAGAACACGGATAGGAGGTGAGTTACTTGGAACAGACATTCGGCAGCTTCGTTCGAGAGAAACGGCAATCTATCGGATTGTCCCTGCGCACGCTGGCGGCAAAGCTGGACTTGTCGCCAGTCTATCTGAGCAACATTGAAAACGACCGCAGACCGGCACCGACGCGCGCATATTTGGAACGGTTGGAGCAGGAACTGCATCTGAGCAAGGTGGAAACCGAGCAGATGCTGGATCTTGCCGCCAAGTCCCAGAATAACCGGGTATCCGCAGACCTGCCGGACTACATCATGGATCGGGAGATCGTCCGGGCCGCGCTCCGCACGGCGAAGGAGGCAGACGCCACAGACCAGGAGTGGCAGGAATTTATCGACCGGATTACCCAGCGCGCAAAGAAATCCAAAGAGGGCGGTGAAATAGACGCATGAAAAAAGCATATTACCGCGAACAGGCGTTGGAGCGGATCGCCCGCGATGTGATCACCGCCTATGACCCCAAGCTCTATTACGGCCCTCCCACAGCCATTCCCATTGAGGACATCATCGAGGCGCAGGGGCTGGTGCTGGAGTATCAATATCTGCGGAATAATGGGCGGGTTTTAGGCGAGACCATCTTTGACGACGGTCTCACAGCGATCTATGACTGGGAAAACCACCGCTATGACCTTCTTCCCGTCAAGGGCGGCACCATCCTCATCGATTGTTCTCTCTGCGAAGAGGAAGCATCTACCGGGCGGCTGCGATTTACCTGTGCCCATGAGCTGGGGCACTGGCTACTCCATAAGAAACAGTTCAGCGGGACCGGCGAAAATGCGGCGCTCCGTTCCGGCGATGAGAGCGACAACACATTGGAAGTGCAGGCGAACCTGCTGGGCTCTATCCTTCTGCTGCCGCTGCCGCAGGTCAAGCGCTGTTTCTATCAGCTGCGCTCCGGACGGACGAATCAACAGCTGGTGACGGATATGGCAGGTATCTTTCAGGTATCCAAGCAGGCCATGCGCATTCGGTTGGAGAACCATAACCTGCTGTAAAAAATTTTCATGTGCTGTTCTCAAAAAAGAGAACAGAGAAAGCGAGGCGCTATGTCAAAAACCAATTCCCTGCGCTGTCCGCTGTGCGGCAAGGGCCGTATCGCGGATATCCCCAGCGGTGCGGAGCAGTCTCAGTACAGGCTGTTTGCGCTGCACAGAGCGGAACACCCTGACCTGATCGCCAAATGCCCCAAGTGCGGCGAACAGATCGGCATCACGGTGCTGACACCGGATGCTCACCCCCTGATCCACACGCCCATCCCCTTTATGGGATATGTTCAGGCATAAATTAAAAATCCAATTGATATGACTTCGTCAAGCGCACCAGCCACCCATCGTCGAATATGGGAACATTGAGTTAGGAGCCTTACAAGTAGCTTTTCAGCTATGCGTAAGGCTCTTTTTTTGCGCCTTTCTTCGGCTGAAAAGCGGAAAGGCACACAATGCGCAGACGCTGGCAGCCCTATATCGCTAAATATCCGTGACCCCATCTCAGACATTTCAAAAAATCTGAGATTGGAGTCATGAATCATGAAAAAATGGCAGGAAGAACGCAACTATCGGCGCGTTCGAAACGAAGGTGGCGAAGTCATCGCCAATATCATCACTGTAGACGGTATGGACGTAGAGGTGCCGGAGGATGTCTACCTCGCCTATGCGCAGGCAGACCGCAGGGAGCGATACATCACAGAGGAACAGTCCTCCGGAAAACTGCTCTCTCTGGAGCAGATGGAGGAAGATGCGCTTTTGCCGGACTATGTCGGAGCAGAAACGGCCCCCAGCGCCGAAACGGAGGCACTGGAGCGTGAGGATCTTCGGAATCTGGCAGAACAGAAGCAGATCCTTTTGCTGGCGCTACTGTCACTAAAGGATACCGACCGGGAACTCATCAACGCCCTGTTCTTCGACGGCGCGTCTACACGGGAATGCGCCCAAAGAATGGGCGTCAGCCAGCGGGCGGTCATCAAGCGGAGAGACCGCATCCTGCGGGATCTCAAAAAGTTTTTTGAAAATTCCTCGAAATAAGGGTATTCACCGAACGCAATTTTCGGGAGGACAGTGAGGGGCTCCGAATCGCCCCTCGCTGTTCCTTGAAAATTGCATACCAGCAATACGGATAACCACCCGGACAGAAGAGCGATCCGCGCAGTGTGCGCCACGACCCGTGGGAAGCCTTGCAGCTTCCTGCGGCGAGCGATTTTACCTGCGCAGGGGCGGCGTTGGCAGCGCCGCCCGCAGAGACGCTGTCCGGGCAGATAATGAGACACAATGCACTGGCCAGCATGAAGAGGCTGGGCTGCTCCGGGATTGAAAGCAGTAGAGAACCCGGAAATACGCCCGTGAAGGTCTTGCCGGACCTTGTCCGTATTGTTCCCCTTTCCCACCGGGGTGCGCGCTGCAAATACGGTGGAAACGAAAACAAAGCATGACAGGAAAAGAGGTAATTATCGGATGAATACCAATGACAACAGGCTGAAAGCCCATAAACTGATCGACCATATTTTTCAGGACCTTCTTCCCGCCCACGGTATGGCGCAGCGCCCGGAGCAGATCCAATTGAGTCACCGGATGCTGGACGCCATGCAGGACGGGAGGATCGCTCTGTGCGATGCCGGGACGGGCATCGGCAAGACCTACGCTTATCTGGCGGCTGCCACGGCAGCGTCGGCTTTCCCGACAGGGCAGATCGCCCGCCCTATCATCATTTCCACTTCCAGTATCGCGCTGCAAAACGCGGTGCTGACGGAGTATCTGCCGCTGCTGTCCTGCGTCCTAATGGCGGATGGGATTCTTACCAAGCCACTGAAAGCGGTCATCCGCAAAGGCAAAAGCCATTATGTCTGCGACGAGCGGCTGGACAGGCGGCTGCGTCAGGTATATCCTGCAAAGAAAAATCCGGAAGCGCTGACGGCGCTCCGGACTCTTCGGGAAACGCTGGACATGGACAGAGTTTCTCATCTCAGCGGCTATGACCGGGAGCGTGTCTGCGTACCGCAGGTCTGCGACTGCAAGCAGAGGGACTGCCGATATCAGCGGTTCCTCAAGACCTGCGACAAAGATCAATTTTTGTTTCAAATCTGCAATCATAATTTGCTGGTGGCAGACGCCATCCACCGCAGCGAGGGAAAACGCCCCATCTTCCCGGAGCACAGCATCATCATCGTGGATGAAGCCCATAAGCTCCCGGAAACCGCACAACAGATGCTGGGTGTGACGTTGGCGGCCGAAGAGATACGAAACCTTATCCTTCAGCTAAAAGAGGAACGGTACTTACTGGCGGCAGAAATGCTGGAGGACAGCACAGGTCCTTTGCGGCGCAAGCTGGCACAGCCCAGAGAGGAAGCGGAGCCGGTGGAAGCCTGTTTGCGATTGCTGACCGCGCCATCCTGCACGCTGCCCATCATCCAGCGGCAGATCGGCAGCCTGCTCTCCCCGCTGGGAAGCCGCCAGCTGAATACGGTGCTGGACGCGGTCAAGCTGTTCACCAGTTCCCAGACAGATATGATTTTTTACACTGCCGAAGATGTCAGCACAGGCGGCGCCATGCTGTGCGCCGCAGCCGGCGATATCACGCAGCGAATAAAAAAGATCCTGTGGCAGCCGGATCAGGCGTTTGTTCTGACCTCCGGCACCATGGCGGTGGGCAGCGATTTCCGCCGTTTCAAAACGCAGGCAGGATTAGAGAAGGGACACCGTGTCATGGAATCCGTTTCTCCATCCCCCTTTGACTACCGGAACAACTGCCTGCTCTACCTTCCGCAAATCCCGCCCCGCCAGAGAGTGGAGGATACGGATGTGTACTTTAATGAGCTGACTGCCGAGCTCGTCGGACTCATCAAAGCAGCCACCGGTCACGCGCTGGTGCTCTTTACATCCTACGCAGCCATGTCGGCTGTGAAGGAGCGGCTGTGGGAGGAATCTCTCCCATTCCCACTGCTGACGCTGGGCCGCAACGCACCCCACATCATCGAACAGTTCCGGCACACGCCGGGAGCGGTGTTGCTGGCCACCGGCGCGGCATGGGAGGGCTTTGATTTCCCCGGCGACTGTGTATCTCTGCTGATCATCCCACGCCTGCCTTTCGCCTATCCGGACGCCCGGAAGGAGCGGGAATTGGAAAAGTATCCTTCCCTTCACGCATTCATCCGTGAGGTAGCTGTACCAGAGATGCAGATCAAGCTGCGCCAGGGATTTGGACGGGCCATCCGCACGGAGAGCGATACCTGCGTCATCGCCATTCTGGATGAACGGGCCTGCCGTGGCCGCAGATACGCCCAGGCTGTGAGTGAGGCATTGCCGGAAATGCGGAGGACCGGCAGCCTGCGGGAAGTGACAAGGTTTCTGCGGGAGAAAAAGCCGGAGAGCTATTTTGAGGTGGGAAGATGATCGACGCAAAGAAAGAATTGCAGTATCGGCTGGCAGTCAGGATGCTGGAGCATCTGGCGGAAATCGGCCTGCTGAGCGCGGAAGAACTGTCTTACGCCAAGAGACTGGCCAGAGAGAAATATTCCCCGCAGACTGTTTGGGAATAGTGCTGGATATTCTGCGGATCGTGTGGTAGCTTGTGTGTTGACAAAAAAGATACAGGGAAGTGAAAAACATGGCACAGGTAAAAATCATCGCGCCGCAGACGCGGGAAGCGGAACATCTGCGGGTGGCAGCCTACTGCCGGGTCAGTTCGGACTCCAAGGATCAGCTGCATTCCTACGCCGCCCAGATCCGCAGCTACACGGAGGAGATCGCCCAGCATGACGGCTGGGAGTTGGTAGACGTGTATGCCGACGAAGGGCTCACCGGCACCCGGATGGATAGGCGGGAGGACTTCAACCGGATGATGGCAGACTGTCGAAAGGGCAAGATCGACCGAATTCTGGTGAAGTCCGTATCCCGCTTCGCCCGGAATACCAGAGACTGCCTGTCCGCCCTGCGGGAGTTATCCACCATGGGCGTCAGCGTCCGGCTTGAAAAAGAAAATATCGACACGAAAACGCTCACCACCGAACTGATGGTGAGCGTTTCCGGTTCTCTTGCCCAGCAAGAATCCATCTCCATCTCCGCCAATCAGAAGATGAGCTATCAGCGGCGGATGGAGCGTGGGGAATTTATCACCTGCACCGCCCCTTACGGATACCGAATCGTAAATAAGAAAGATCTTGAGATCGTCCCAGAGGAAGCCGCCACGGTGCGCTGGATCTTCGACGCATACCTCAAGGGGCGCAGCTCCGGATGGATCGCGGAGCAGCTGACGGCGAAAGGCATCCCCTCCCAGTCCGGCGCGGAATGCTGGAGAGAAACGGGGGTTCGATACCTGCTGACCAATGAAAAGTATATCGGAGACGCTCTGAGCCAGAAATCCTACAGCTGCGGTTTCCCCTTCGTGCAGAAACGAAATCACGGGGAACGCCTGCAATACTACACGGAGAACTCCCATCCAGCTATCATCGACCGGGACACCTTTGAGCGGGTGCAGGCACTGCTGCAAAAGAAAGCGCAGAAAGAGAAAAAGCGCAGAGAAAAAAGCCCTCTTGCCTTAAAAATCGTTTGCGGGAACTGCGGGACGGTGTTTCAGCGCCGAAGCAGCCAGAACGGATATGTGACCTGGGTCTGCCGAACCCACGACCGCCACGCCGCGGACTGCCCTGTAGGACGCATCCCGGAAACGGAGATCCATGCCGCCTTCCTGCGGATGTACCACAGGCTCAAAAGCAACGCGGACATCATTCTGGCCCCGGCCCTCCGGCAGCTGAACACACTGGGCACGATCTTGCGGCAGAATCATCCGCAGGTGCTGGCCATCAACCGGGCCATCGCGGAAGCGACAGAAGAAAGCCATAAGATCAGCACCCTGCGGGCCAATGGCTTGCTGGACGCGGATATCTGCGCCGCCCGCATGAATGCCATCAGCGCCAGACTGGCGCAGCTTCGCGGAGAACGGCGCAGGCTGACAGAGAACGAAGCGATAGACGAAACGATGGACGCGCTCCGCAAGGTGGAGCAGACGCTTCTCAACGGACCGGAACGGTTGGACGGCTTCGATGAAGAGCTGTTCGAACGTCTGGTGGAGAAGATCATTGCAGAGTCTCAAAACCGTATCCGCTTCCGGCTTTACGGAGGCTTGGAGCTGACAGAACAATGGGAGGTGGCGGCAAGATGATCAACCGCAAGGTGTTATACGGGTATCAGATTCAAAACGGCGCGTTGGAAATCGCGCCGGAGGAGCAGCGGGCCGTCAGTATGGTCTTTACGCTCTATAACGCCGGGGCTTCCTATCAGGCCATCTCGGACGCCTTGAACCGGCAGGACGTTCCGTATTGCCGGGAAGTGCCGCTCTGGAACAAGCATAAGGTAAAGCGCCTTTTGGAAAATCCCCGTTACACCGGTAAGGAGGGATACCCCATACTGGTGGAAGCGGATATTTTCCAAGCGGCGCAGGAAAAGACGGCGGAAAAGAATGCCAGGAAGCAGTCCCACGGAGAGAAGCCTGCCATTGCGCGGTTGACTCCGTACTTCCGCTGCGCCTGCGGCGGGAAGATGACCCGGCTGGGCGGCGGCTGGCAGGACAGCAGCAAGCTGTATCTGAGATGCGAAGGCTGCGGGAATACCGCGGTCATGGACATGGATGCGACGGTAAACGGGATCGTCCGTCAGTTCCGGAACCATGAACAGCCCAGCTGCACCGCCTACACGCCCTCTGCGGAGGTCATGCGGCTGGACAATGCCATCAACCGGGGGCTGGAGCAGCCAGACTCGCCGGAAGCGGTGATGGCGCTGATCCTGCAGGGTGCGGCAGCGCGGTATGCCTGCTGTCCAGAGCCGTCTGCCGAATCTGAGCCGTCAGATAGTCTGACAGAGGCGGATTGGAGACGCTTCCAACGAGCGGTTTCCCATATCACCATCTCACAGGATACCGAAGTAACTCTTATATTTACGGATAAAAAAGCGACAGGAAAGGATGAATGATCCATGGAAGCGACAGCAGCCACCTTAGAGCGGCGGGTGCGGGTGATCCCCGCAACCAGAAAACCGGAAGAACTGCACAGAGACCATGACGGAAAAATGCGCGTAGCGGCCTACTGTCGCGTCTCGACGGACAGTGAAGAGCAGCTCAACAGCTATGAGGCGCAAAAGACCTACTACACCCAGAAGATCCAGGACAGCCCGGATTGGGAGATGGCAGGGATCTATGCCGATGAGGGCATCTCCGGCACCAGCCTGAAAAAACGGACGCAGTTCAACAAGATGATCACCGCCTGCAAGCGGGGACACATCGACCTCATCATCACCAAGTCCCTCTCCCGCTTTGCCAGAAACACGGTGGATTGTCTGGATACGGTGCGGCTCCTGAAAGCAAACGGCATTGGGGTGTACTTCGAGAAGGAAAACATCAACACCCTCACGGAATCCAGCGAATTTCTCATCACCCTGTTCAGCGGCTTCGCCCAGGCGGAATCCGAGTCTCTCAGCAAGAATGTCGCATGGGGAAAGCAGAAGAGCGCGGAGGCGGGAAAGGTCACCTTCCAGTACAAAAAGATGCTGGGATACCGGAAGGGGGCGGACGGACAGCCGGAGATCGTACCGGAGGAAGCGGAGATCATCCGCCGCATTTACCACAGGTATCTGGACGGCTGCACCCTGGGACAGATCAAGCGGGAGCTGGAGAAGGACGGTGTTCCCACCGCACAGGGTGTAGAGCGCTGGTCTCCCTCCATCATCCACAATATCCTGACCAATGAAAAGTACATTGGAGACGCCCTGCTGCAGAAAACCTATGTGACGGACTGCATCAACAAAAAGGTCAAAAAGAACCGTGGTGAACGCACGATGTACTATGTGGAGAACAGCCATCCGGCCATTGTCTCAAGGGATCTGTTCAATCAGGTGCAGCAGGAGATGACGCGCCGGTCCAGCAAACGGAAGGTGCTGCAAAAGAGCGGAAAAACGGAACTTGGGAAATACTCCGGCAAATACGCTCTGACAGAATTGTTGGTGTGCGGCGAGTGTGGCTCCCCCTACAAGCGGGTCACATGGGCCAGAAATGGGAAAAAGCGCATCGTGTGGCGCTGTGTCTCCCGGCTGGAGTTCGGTACAAAATACTGCCAGCACTCTCCGACACTGGATGAAGGCAAGCTGCACAGCGCCATCCTCGCGGCCATGAACGAGTACGCCGCCATCCGGCAGGAGGTCTGCCCCGATGTGCTGGCCATGGCGGAGGAAGCCAGGCAGGCGTTATCTCAGGCCGGTGCACGGCTGCTGCAGCTGAAGAAGCGTATGGATGCGGTGAGCCGGGAGCAAAGCGATGTGCTGGATCGGCTGCTCGTCAACATGGCCGATACCGAGCTGAATGCCAGGATGAAAGCGCTGACGGATGAGAAGGAATCCCTTAAGGCGCAGATCGCAGACGCGCAGCAGGCAGAGGTCGATCTGGAGGAACAGGCTGCCAGACGCCGGCAGATGTGGGACAGTATCATGGAATGCGCCGCGGGCTATACGGAATTTGACAATGAGCTCGTCCGGCAGGTCATCCAAAAGATCACGGTGGAGGACGCGGAAACCATCCGCATCCAGTTCCGAGACTCGGATGTGGTGCTGGAACAGGAAGTAGAATGAATAGAAAAGGGAGAAAGGAAATGGCCATTTTTATAACCGGTGATACGCACGGTGATTTCAGCAGGCTCCTACCTGCAGCATTCCATGAGCAACGTGACCTGACCAAAGAGGATTACCTCATCATCTGTGGAGACTTCGGCGGTGTCTGGGATGGCGGCGATGCGGAGCAGCAGTGGCTGGACTGGCTGGAGACCAGGTCCTTTACCACGCTGTTCGTCAGCGGAAACCATGAAAACTATGATCTGCTCCGCAACTATCCAATCAGCCAATGGCACGGCGGCTTGGTACAGGCCATACGCCCCAGCGTCCTGCATCTGATGCGGGGCCAGCTTTATAACATCTGCGGAAAGCGGATATTTACCATGGGCGGCGCCAGCAGCCACGATATCCGAGACGGCATTCTGGAACCGGATGATCCGGACTATGAGCGAAAGCTGCGGCAGCTCAACGCCGCAGGAGCGTTGTTCCGTGTCAACCACAGGTCATGGTGGAAAGAGGAACTGCCCAGCGTGGATGAATACGAAACCGCAAGGAAAACGCTGAATCAGGCAGGGTGGGATGTAGATTACATCATTACCCATTGCTGCCCCAGCAGTGTCCAAGATGCTTTCAGCGGAGGATTGTACCGGCGAGATGCACTGACAGACTTTTTCGATGAGATTCGGGAATGCTGCAAATTCCAATACTGGTTCTTCGGGCATTACCATGAGAACATAGTGGTACAGAAACGATTCGTCATGCTATATGAGCAAATGCTTCGGCTGAAATGCTGAGATAAGGAATAGGGGCGTACTGACATATCGCTCAGTACGCCCCTATTCCTTATCTCATTGCGTGCAGTAGTGGACAGGAATTAAAAGGCGGTGTATAATTTTAATAATGTTGGTTGGTTCTACAACACAAATGATTGCCGGCTAAACACACGGAGAATGGCAATTAGGGATGGTGATGTTATTGCCTTGTGCTTTGTGTAAGAAAAATGTGCCATTGATGCAGAGCCATATTTTTCCGAAACTGATTTATAAGAGAATTAGGTCTCATCCAAAATCAAGATTTCGTAGTTTAGATAACTTTTCAAAAGCCATGCAAGATGGTGAAAAAAGGCCAATGTTATGTCACGACTGTGAAGAACGCTTTAGTGCGTTTGAATCAAAGTTTGCGACGCTTTTCCTTGATCCGTATTTAGAATCTGAAAAGCTGAAGAACCTCCATTCAACATGGGTGAACTATTACTTTTTATCTGTTGCATGGCGAGTACTTTGGGATGATTTGTATCGCATGAAGTCACATTGTGAACACTTCTCCAGACATATTTTTGAAGAGTATTGCGATGAATTGGGGAAATGCTTACTTGCGTTCAAAGATGGCGCAAACTCCAAAATTCCAAAACAATTTAAGACCAGAGTATACAAACTCAATCGACTGATTAAGCAATCGGAGGTAAATGAACTTGCCAAAGGATGCATTTTTGGATACTCTGTGTTCTTGGCAAAAAGTCATTCTTTCTCGGTGATTGTGTACTACGCTGGGTTGGTGTTTGTAACAGATTATATTCCAGATAAGCGGCGGTATATTTTTCTGGGTGGAAAACCCACTTTGTTTAAGACACGATGCAAGAAAAAGGAAGTAACCGAAGAACTAAAAATCCAGTTTTGCGAAATGGCACAGCAGTACAAAAAAGTTATGACTCCAGATATGAGAAAGAAAATTTCAGAGCGATACAACAAATGATGTGCAAAGGGCATCTTTTCTGTCGACACACGACAAGTAAAAACCCTGTAGTTTCAATGGCTACAGGGTTTTTCTTTTGCCTTTAAGGAATGGTTTTCCCTTTAGTTTTCCCTTATGAGAGTGAAAAGAACTCATTTTTCACCACCAGACACGCTTTTAATGAAGTTATCCATGCGTTCTGAACTTGCTTGCTTCATTTGCTCTGTGACATGACCGTAAACGTCGAGAGTAAAGGCAGCAGTTGCATAACCGAGATTTGATTGCACAGTCTTGATATCATCACCAGACTGGATAGCAGCGACTGCGTAAGAGTGACGCAGGTCGTGAAAGCGAGCGTCAGGGCGTCCAATTGCTGTTGTAGCCTTTTTGAAAGCGCGGTAAATGGTCGAGTTATCAAAGTGGTGTCCGCACTCATTTGTGAAGATAAAATCGGCATTTTCCCAAGCTGTACCGGCTTTAAGCCGCATTTCTGCCTGTATTGCTTTTTGGCGCTTGAGCAGATCCATTACGGCTGTGGCAGGTTTGATAGTCCGACCTTTGCTGTTTTTGGTGGGCACAATGCGGTAAACGCCCTTATCCTCGCAAAAGCGCTGTAACTGGCAGTTGATAAGAACCGTACCGTGTTCAAAGTCAATATTGTGCTAACTGAGGGCCAGTACCTCACCTTCACGCAATCCCATAAAAAGAGTCACCGACAGTAGAATTTCAGACGGATTACCTCGAATTTCAGTGAGAAATTTCTGTATGTCCTCGGTATCGAGAGGCGTTAACTCTTTACGGACTGCCTTGGGGATATTGCAGGCATCAGCGGGATTAAATCTCAAGTAGCCAATAGCAGCAGCTTGATTAAGAGCCTTGTGAAGAATGCCATGCAAGTCTTTTATTGTTTTAGGAGAGAGAGCATGATCGCGTGTCTTACAAGGTGAGCTGAGTCCATTATAAAATGCTTGGATCGTCGGTGTGTCGAGTGCTTCTAAGCGAATGGTACCCAAGGCGGGCTTTAAATGATTGCGGATCGAGGCTTCATAAATCTCTCGTGTGCGAGGCTTGACGTTGTTTAGATAATCTTTTGCCCAAATATCGAGCCACTCGCCCACGGTCATCTTCAGCGGCTCCTTGTAAGTCCCATTGTTAAGCTCGATGGCTATGGCCTGCATCTTTTCTCGTACCTCTTTTTGAGTTTTGCCCGAAAATGAGCGCTGGATCTGCTTGCCAGTGCCAGAATCATAGCCCGTTGTGATGCGGGCTTCCCAGTAGGTGTATGCAGTACCCTTGCGTGTGACGGTCTTCTTTCTAATCGTGCCCGCGCCCTGTGCGGCGCGAGAATTTGATTTGCGGGGCATAGCGTTTCCTCCTATTGCCTAATTGATGTCACATTGTAAAATAGAAAAGGGGGAGAGAAACTTGTCCCTCCCCCTAAAAAATTTTTATGAATTCAAGAATTCGAAAATCGCCTCACGCGGGATGCGGATAACTTTGCCGCAGCGGATACATCTCAACCGCCCACATCGGATGAGCTTATACGCAGACGTGCGCCCGATTCGGAGCACCGATGCCGCCTCAACAACCGTGAGCGTAAGCGGTAAATCTTCCTCGACGGCAACGGCGCGGTAACGGCGCACGGTGCGCGCTGCAGCGATGTCATTGTCCTTCTGCCGAATCAGGCGAGCTGGCGCTACATGTACGCGGACGAGCTCAAGACCGTGTTCCACCGCGACGGCTTTACACTGACGGGCTTTGTGGGCCCTAATCCGGACAGCAAGGAAGATAAGCTTTATACGCTCAGCGATCTGCATAAGCTTTCCACCGTGTTTGACGATGGACAGCTGCACGCAGGCAAGACGACGATCTGCACCGCCCAGTGGGAGCGTATCGGCAATAAGACGGAGGACAGCTCCGCCTACTATACTAAGGCGGACGATGGTACCGTGAAGATCGAGTCGGTCGATCAGGACGAGCTTAAAAAGCAGCTCGAAACTGACAGCACGGCGCAGATCGATGTGTCCGGGCTGGAAGCGGAAAAAGTGACGCTGCCCGTCAGCGCCGTGAACGACGTCCTTGATTTGGAAGCGAAAGCGCTGTCGATCAAGATGGCGGACGCGGCGATCACGCTGGACAAGACGGCGATGCAGTCGGTCGTCGAAACAGCGGACGGCAACGATATTCAGCTGTATGTCAGCACCGGCGATGCACTGAGCAGCGATCAGACCGAGATCATCGGCGATATCGAACAGGGCATGGTGCTTGATGTGAGCCTGACGGCAAACGGAACGGAAATTCACAGCTTTGACGGTGAGGTGACCGTCTCCGTTTCGTTTACGTGGACGCAACAGGGTGTGCTGCAGGCTTGGTATCTTGCCGATGACGGCAAAACAAAGGAGCCGGTCGAGGTGGCCTACCGCGACGGAAACGCCGTGCTGACGCTCAAGCACTTCTCGACCTATGCCATCGTGGTGAAGGCGAACGACCCTGACAGCGGCATCGTGAGCATGGGCGAGAACGAGGTCACAGTCCAAAAGCAGGCGGACGCGGTTTACTACGCTGCGGCGCTCTACGCCGAGGACGGCAGATTCCTGGCCTATGCCGCGAGCGAAGCTGCGGAGGATGAAGAAACCGTGACGCTCAAGTGGGCGAACGCCGACTGGTCGAAGGCGGCGAAGGTCAAGGTGTTCTTCCTTGACGCGGACCGCAAGCCCGTCGCCGAAGCGGTGACGGCGCTGATCAAGGGCAAAAGCCAGAAAAACTGAGCGGCTACAGCACAAGAATGAAAAAGGGAGCGCATCGGGCCTCGCCCGATTCGCTCCCTTTTAGCGCGTTTCTTACTTTTTCAGAAAATACATGTTGATCTCGGCGCGGGCGATCAGCGCGCCGGTGTCGTCGGTGATATTGACCTCGAAAAAGCCGATGTGGCCGCCGACCCTGACCGGTCGGCCGACGGCGGTGAGCGCTTTGGACTGCACCGTCGAGCGCAGATAGTTGATCGAGCCGTTCAGCGTGACGTTGTGCTGGCTGTAGTTGATGCGCGCGAACGCGCCCGCGGCGGTGTCAGCCATCGCGTAGAGAAAGCCGCCGTGCACGCCGCCCCAGATGTTGGAATTTTCCGGCGTGACGTCGGCGGTCAGCACGCTTTTTTCCTCGTCGACCGAAACGACGCGGATGCCGTTGTGACGGATAAAGCCACTGTGCTCGCTCGAAAGCATTTCCTGATAATTTTCGACCATGATGCGTTAGCCTCCTTCAGGCACGGAATATCAGACTAAGGCAAGCATAGCAGAATCGCGCCGGAGGCGCAACAGAAAAATGCGCCGCGCCGCGAAACGGCAAGATTTGAGGTCGCTTTCCGCTTCGGAACGATTTACAAGCGGCGAAAATTCTGCTACATTAAAAGCGATTCGAACCAAGGGAGAATTTTTATGAACGACTATCAGGCTAAATTTGTTGCGCCGGAGCAGGCTGTCAAGGCTGTGCAGTCCGGCGACTGGGTGGACTACGGCTTCGGTGCGGGTTTTCCCGAGCTTTTGGACAAGGCCCTCGCCGCGCGCAAGGGTGAAGTGAAGGACGTCAAGGTCCGCGGCGGTCTTGTGATCCGCCCGCGCATCGAGGTTGTCGAAGCAGACCCCGAGCAGGAGAGTTTCAGCTATTACAGCTGGCACGTCGGCGATTATGAGCGCAAGCTCCAGAAGAATGGCCTTGTGAAATTCATGCCCGTCATGCTGCGCTCGCTGCCGTACCTCTATCGCGACAAGCACATCCGCTGCGATGTGGCATTCGTTCCCGTCTCCAAGCCCGACGAGAACGGCTACTGCGGCCTCGGCATTTCGAACTATGCCTGGCGCACGATCTTTGAGAGCGCCCGCACCGTGATCTTCGAGATCAACGAGCACTATCCCAAGCTCCAGGGCGTGGACGGCTCGCACCGTGTGCACCTGTCCGAAGCGGACTACATCGTCGAGGGCGAGCATGAGCCGCTGCCCGTGCGCTCCTACCGCGCGCCCAGCGAGACCGATATCGCCATCGCCAAGATCGTGGTGAATGAGATCCCCGACGGCGCGGTGCTGTCGCTCGGCGTGGGCGGCGTGCCCTACACGGTCGCCAAGATGCTCGCCGAGTCCGACAAGAAGGATCTCGGCTGCCACACCGGCACCATTTCCGATGCGTTCCTTGAGCTCTACCAGGCGGGCAAGCTGACGAACGCGCACAAGGAGCTCGACACCGGCCTTTCCGCGTGGAACCTCGCGATGGGCTCTCAGGAGCTCTATGACTGGCTCGACGCCGAACCCCAGCTCTTCCACCCGGGCGATCTCGATTACATCCACTCCGTCGAGCGCATCTCGAAGCTCAGCAATGTCATCAGCATCAACGGCGGCGTGCAGCTCGACCTGATGGGTCAAGAGAACGCCGAGAGCACCGGCACGCGCCAGCTCTCCGGCGTCGGCGGCCAGATGGACTTCCTCGAGGGAGCGTACCGCTCCAAGGGCGGCAAGGGCTTCATCTGCATCAACTCTTCCCGTGTGACAAAGGACGGCGAGCGCAAGAGCAACATCCTTGCCACCATCCCCGGCGGCAGCACGATTTCCGCCCCACGCACGATGATCCAGTATGTCGCGACCGAGTACGGCATCGCAAGCCTTTCCGGCAAGACGCTGCGCGAGCGCGCCGAGGCGATGGCCTCCATCGCGCACCCCGACTTCCGCGAGGAGCTGATGAAGTACGCGCGGGAGAATTTCAAGTAATTTAGATCAAGATAAAGGACGATGTAGGATAACATGGCACAGACGGTTTTGCAGCAGGTTTTGATTCTCGCAGCGATGATGATGCTCGGCTTTTTGCTGGGCAAGTTGGGCAAAGTGGAGCGCAAGGGGGCAGACCTCCTTTCCATGCTGCTGCTGGACGTGTTTTTTCCCTGTAATATTCTGGCGGCGGCCAGCGGGGATTTCGGCGATATGCCGTTTTCTCAGGTCATTAAGATCGCACTGGCTTATATGTCCTGCTTCATTCTGTTTACACTTCTGGCCAAGCCGATCGCAAAACTGCTCCGGCTGAATGAGGACGATTCGCTTGTTTTCACCCGCAGCGTGGCCTATCCAAACAACGGCTTTGTTGGCATCCCGCTCTGCACGGCGGTTTTCGGCACGGAAGGAACGGTACTGGGCTCGCTTTCCGTGCCCTGCGCCACACTCTACATGTTCCTTTTCATTATGCAGAGCTTCCGGCGCGAAAAAGATCATAATCTCAAGCAGCAGCTCAAGAGCATGCTTACGCCGATGAACATTTCAGCTGTTCTCATGATCATCATGCTGGCCACGGGGTGGAAGTTCAGCGGCGCGCCGCTCCAGTTTTTGAGCAGCATGGCGAACTGCGTCGTGCCGACGTCGATGCTCATCATAGGCTGTCTCCTTTCGGGAAGCCCGCTCATCGACGTGCTCAAAAAGCCCATTTTGTACCTCATCACGCTTCTGCGCTGCCTTGTCATGCCGCTCATCGCGGCGGTGATCCTGCGCTTTACCGGCTGGAACCGCACGGTGTGCCTCTGCATCGTAATGGTGCTCGGATGCAGCGTGGCGACGGTCATCAGCATCTTCGGCGTGCGCTATGACCGCTCGCCCGAGATGGCGAGCAAGAGCGTGCTGCAATCGAATCTGCTGCTGCCGGTCACGATGCCGCTGATGATGTTCATCGCCGAACGGATCTTATAAGGAGAGACGATTATGGCCTTCTGGTTACCCCTGCAAAGCTCGGCACGTGCGAGCTTAAAAACCGCATCGTCCGCTTGGCGACGAACGGGCATCTGTCTGACGAAAAGGGTCAGGTGACGCCGCTCTGGGCGGATACGCTCATCGAGCTTGCGAAAACGAAGTGAGCCTTGTCATCACCGGCCATTTCTGCGTCGACAAGATGCAGCGTGCCGACGCGGGCCAGCCCGTGCTGGACGAGACGACGGACGAGTCCCTTCTCCGCCGCGCCTGCGACGGCGTGCACCGGTACGGCGGTAAACTTTTCTTCCGGCTCAGCCACAGCGGCATCGAGGGCGTCGAGAGCGTGAACGGCGCGCCGCCGAAGCACCCCGAGGATTTCACTCGGGAAGAGCTCGACCGTCTGGTTGAGCAGTTTGCCTTCGCGGCGTGGACGGAGCGGAGGTCAGCGGCATCGACTTCAACCGCCGCGCGGGGCAGAAGACGCCGTTCTATCTGGACGCGCTCATCTGCGAGCCGGACTTTGCCGCAAAGCTCAAAAGCGGCGCGCAGGATGGGAGCAAATGCCTTACCTGCAACGGTTGCTACACGATCTACCGCAAGCGCTTTGTGCGCTGCGTGCAGCATCAAGACGAGATCGAGCAGTTCAAAACCATCCCGTGGTAAAGAAAAACGGCAGAGCCGGCGCATTTTGCGCCGGTTCTGTTTTCACTGTTCGATGACGCTTTATCATGTTAACGAAATGAAAGGGCCGCGGGCCTGCAATTCTATCGACATTACCGATTGCATTCTGTCGGAATCTGCCATATACTGCAATAAAATTCAGCATTTCTACGCGCCGCTTGAAAAATCGGGCTGCCGCGGCGATCTGCAAGGAGGAGTCACCCATGAAGCGAAACTTTATTGCCAAGCGCTTCCAGAGCGCGGGTACCGGCCTGACGCTCGACACCGCGGCGCTGGCCAAATACAAGGACATTGTCGACCTGAGCATCGGCGACACGGACTTTACGACCGACGAGGCCATCATCAACGCGGCCTTCCGCGACGCCAAGGCCGGCCACACTCACTACGGCGACCCCAAGGGCGACCCCGAGCTCATCTCCGCGGTCTGCAAGGCGTGGGAAGAGGACTTCGACCAGAGCCTTCCGCGCGACCATGTGCTCGTGAGCGCGTCGAGCTGCCTCGGCATGTCGCTGGCAATGTTTGCCATCCTTGACCCGGGCGACGAGGTCATCGTCTTTTCCCCATACTTCGCGCTGTACCGCGCGCAGATCGAGCTGGCGGGCGGCGTGTGCGTCGATGTGCCGACCTACGCCGAGGAGGACTATGCCATCAGCGAAGAGCGCCTGCGCGCTGCCATCACGCCGCGCACGAAGGCCATCATTTTCAATAACCCCACGAACCCCACCGGCATGGGCTACGATTTGCCCACAATGGAGATGCTTGCCCGCGTGGCAAAGGAATATGATCTTCTCATCGCGGCGGACGAAATTTACACGACCTACATCTACGAGGGCGACTTCCACCCCATCCGCACGCTGCCCGGCATGGCCGAGCGCACCATCACGCTCAACAGCTTTTCCAAGAACTTCCTGATGACCGGCTGGCGCGTGGGCGTCATCATTGCTGAGCCGGAATTCCTCGACGTGATGAACCGTATCAACGGCTCGCTCGTCTATTCCGCACCGTCCATCTCCCAGCGCGCGGGCATCCAGGCGCTCGCAATGCGCAAAGAAATTCGCGAGAAGTACGTGACCGCGTACCGCGACCGCATCTTCTACTCTGCCGACCGCATCGAGAAGATCCCGTATCTGAGCCTCGTGCGCCCGAAGGGCACGTTCTACCTCTTCCCCGGCGTGGAGAAGACAGGGCTTGACGACAAGCAGTTCTGCAAGGAGTTACTTGAGCGCGCGCACGTGCTCGTCAGCGCGGGCAGCCCGTTCGGCAAGACCGGCGCAAACCACTTCCGCATCGCCTGCACCGTCGGCATTGACCAGCTCAAGCAGGCGTTCGACCGCATGGAGAAGCTGGAATTCTGAGAATTCCGCTTGTGTCCGTAAGACGGGCATGGTAAAATCAAAAGATAACGAAAAAGCTGCCGTTTTTCGGCAGCTTTTTTCAAAAGGAGGGGCGCTTATGCAGGAAAAGTCGAAACCTGTGGATAACCTGCGCGCGGACGCGGAGAAGATCATCACGCGCGCCATCGCGGCGGTGCTGCCGGACGCGGCGGTCGAGCGCGCGCTGAAAGGCAAGACCTTTTTAGGAAGGGTGTACCTCGTCGCGGCGGGAAAGGCCGCGTGGCAGATGGCGCACGCCGCCCGCGCGTGTTTGCAGGATAATTTCTGCGGCGGTGTGGTCGTGACGAAGTACGGTCACGTGAAAGGTGAGATCGCGAATGTCGCGTGCTTTGAGGGCGGGCACCCCGTGCCGGACGAAAACTCCCTGCGCGGCACGGACGCCGCGCTCGCGCTGACGGAAGATTTGACCGAAAGCGACACGGTCGTCTTTCTGCTCTCGGGCGGCGGCAGCGCGCTTTTTGAAAAGCCGTTGCTTCCGCTTGCGGAATTGCAGGACGTCACGAATCAGCTCCTTGCCGCGGGTGCGGACATCGTGGAGATCAACACGATCCGCAAGCGGCTTTCCGCCGTCAAGGGTGGACGCTTCGCCCGGCACTGCGCGCCGGCGCAGGTCTTCGCTGTCGTGCTGAGCGATATTCTGGGCGACCCGCTCGACATGATCGCCTCGGGCCCCGCGTATCCCGACAGCTCAAGCTGTGCGCAGGCGCTCGATATTGCGAAAAGGTACGGCCTGCGCCTGTCGGAGCGGGCGTGGGCGCTTCTGGCACAGGAGACGCCGAAGACGCTTACAAATGTCGAAACGCAGATCACCGGCAGCGTGCGCGAGCTCTGCGCGGCGGCAGAAAAAGAGGCGTCCACGCTTGGCTATACCTGCACGCTGCTGACGGACTGCCTGTGCTGCCAGGCGCGCGAAGCGGGAAGCTTTTTGGCCAGCATCGCAAAGACGTACGCGGGTACGGAAAAATCCCTCGCGTTTTTAGCGGGCGGTGAGACGGTTGTGAAGCTGACAGGAACGGGCCTCGGCGGACGCAATCAGGAGCTGGCGCTCGCTGCCGCACCCGGCATTTCGGGCCTACGCGATACCGCTGTTTTCTCCTTTGGCTCGGACGGAACTGACGGTCCCACCGACGCGGCGGG
>ERZ779876.694-NODE-694-length-35368-cov-10.117662_pt1 | contig 35368 bp, 37 predicted proteins | sample MGYA00511068_ERZ779876 | MGnify/ENA primary metagenome ERZ779876 (study PRJEB29588, sample SAMEA1970858) | human gut metagenome | biome: human gut; feature: human-associated habitat; material: faeces | place: Denmark | collected 2008/2010 ...
GACATGGGAGCACACTGTGCTCCCCTACGGTAGAAAAAATCCTCTGCCGTTCCCCCACAGTCTCAGCTCTCTGGCAGGCAGACGCTAAGAGGAAACGGGGAGATTCACAAGAGGGGTGGAAACCTTGGTGTCCATCCCTCTTGTGCCCCCGCCGGGTAGGCGTTCCCCTCGCCTCGAAGGCGAAAAACTTACGTTAAATAAGCGCCATCGAACGCAGAATGAACAGCGTCAATGTCAGCGTAACCGCACTCAGCGCCGTGCTGAGCACAATGATCGACGATGACAAAACATGATCGCCGCCCATATTTTTCGCCATAACATAACCGGAGGCTGTGCTCGGCGCACCGCACAGGATGACGATAGCCACCAGTGTCTGCTCGCGGAAGCCGAGCGCCACGCCCATCGGCAGAAAGATAGCACTCAGCAGCACCAGCTTGATAAACACGGCTGCACAGGTCGGGCCGAGCTTTTTGATGGCCTTTGCGCCCTCAAAGCCCGCGCCGATGCTCAGCAGCGCCATAGGCGTTGCGCAGTTGCCCAGCATGGACAGACCCTTGTCCAGCATCGGCGGAAAGTCGATTGCCAGGAGCGAGAACGGCAGACCCGCGAAAATACCCAGTATGATCGGGTTGGTGATGATACCGCGCAGCGTTTTGCCGACCAGGCCGCAGTGGTCCGCCTGCTGTGCGTCCGGCGCGGTGACAGTCAGCACCAGCACCGAAAAGATGTTGTACAGCGGCACGCTTGCCACGATCATCAGCGGCACAAGACCGGCATTGCCGTACAGATTCTGCACAAAGGCCACACCCAGTATCGCCTGCGAGCCGCGGAAAGCGCCCTGTGTAAACGCGCCCACCATACTCTTATCTTTAAGAAAGAGGGACGCGCCGATCCAGACGGCAAAAAAATACACCGTCGTCGCACCCGCACAGAAAAAGAAAAACACGGGATCGAACTGCTCGGTGATGCGTCCCTGTGCGATATCGCGGAACAGCAGGATCGGCAGCAGCACCTTGAACGACAGACGGTCAATGTCGGTCAGCGTCTGCTTGGTGAAAAAGTTTTTGCTGCGCAGCCAGCGGCCAAGCACGATGATCGCAAAAATCGGCACGGTGGCATTCAGACAGAATATCAGGTTATCCATTGGTTTCTCCCTCCACGGCTGCTTCCTCGTGGCGGAAGAAGTCCTGCAGTTTCTCTAAGCTCTGCGCCAGAAGCGCGGTCTGCTCGGGCGAGAGCGTGTCCACCAAAGACGCGATCATACGCTCGTGAAAGTCCTTGTGGTACTCGTAGGCGGCCCTGCCCTTGTCGGTGAGCATGATATTGACAACGCGGCGGTCCTCCTGGCTGCGCACACGGCGCACCAGTCCCTTGGCGACCAGCTTGTCGCACGCAACCGTCAGCGTAGCCAGTGTTACGCCGATTGACCTGGCAACCTCGCTCATACGCACAGGTTCCCTGTCACCGATCTTCTCGATGATATGGATTTCGGTGATGGACACCGCGCTGCCCAGTCCGCCGGCCATGGCGCGTTCTTCGATTTTGTTGATCCGGCCGAACACATCGACCAGAAAGGAATTGAGCTGCTCTGCGTCTTCCATGTTCGCGCTGTCCCTCCGTTAGTTCGTTAATCTAACTAAATATTAGCATAAAATTGTCGAGCTTGCAACAAAAAAGGCGCAATCGTAAGATTGCGTCAATGGATATGGGATTTTTCGGGTTAAATAATTGAGAATGGATAATGGAGAATGGAAAATTGACGTAATTGTGAACTATCAGCCACCCTACAGTAAGATATGTGCAAATGGTTTGGAAAACGGCGGGCTGAGGGCAGCCCGCCCTACGAAACAGATTTAACCTATACCGTAGGGCGGGGTGCCCTCACCCCGCCGTCTATCCGATTGGCACCATTGATAATGAATAAATGGCAAATGTAACCGTCTCATGCGCAGCGCGGATGGAACTCGCGCAAGGATAGCGTCATTTTCCATTCTCCATTTTCAACTCTCAATTCCGCATCGCCTCCGCTGTGCATTTGTGCATTTTGTATAAACTTACACATCGCACAGTGCCGCTATCGCGGCCCTCAGGAGGGCGCTCAGCACGGCGAGCGTAATACACAGGAAATACGGCATCCTGCACGTTCGAAGCGAATACCGTCCGGTGGCTTCACCGCCCTGCCAGACCATAGAGCATGCGGCAAGCAGCGCGGAGACGCTCAGCACGGCGGGTACGCCGGCTGCTCCGATGATGAGGGCGTTTCCTTCTCCCACGCTGACCGCGACGGTCATGGCAAGCACGAAGCCGCGTGCTGCGGCAACCGCACTCAGCAGCAGCTCTCTCGGGCGCAGAAAGGCGCACACGAGCGGCAGCAGCACCCAGATGAGCGCGCACAGCGTGCTCTGCACCACATGCGCGGGCAATTCAGCCAGCAGACCGGAAAGCACTGCCGCGCCGTCCCCTTCGCCGGCCCGCAGACCGGTCAGACCGCCCGCCGCTGCACCGCACAGGAACATCGCACACAGGAACAGGAACACCGGTGTCCGCACCAAATCGTCAAAAAAACCGAGAATATGCTGTTTGTTCATACGTCTTCCCCCTTGGAAAAGTCATAGAACAGCATATTCCCGGTTTTATCTTTTTAGAACAACAGACGGACTTAGCCTTCCTCGTTGATCATCTCGCACATCGCGTCCACCATGTCCTTGCAGGGCTGGCGCAGGAACGGGCGTGCCTTTTTGTTGATCTCGTAGGTTGCATACAGCTTGCCTTCCTCGTCACGGTGCAGCACGGCTGCGATCAGCTCGGTTGCAGCGGCGATGCGGTCAGTCAGGTACGCAAGATCCACCTTTTCGCTGTCGCACACGGAAACTACCACGCGCTTTTGCGAACTGCTGGAAATCTTGGCAAGCTCGGTCGGCATTTCACGCTTGGAAGCGGTGAGCAGCACAATCTCGCTCTTGATCATGGCAGCAAGTTCGTCCTCGCAGATACGAACCTCGTCGTAGCCCTCTGCAGCCTTGCAGGCCGCCGCATTCTTCGCGGACAGGAACAGATTGCGCTGCGGTACGACCTCCTTCTCCAGGATGGCGCGGATCAGCTTCTGAAGATATTCACCTTCACCAAGCACGGAAACCAGTACATTCTGCGGCATAATATCATCTCCTTCACAGGGCAGTACAAATACAAGAGCAATTATACGCACAAACAGTCTGTTTCGCAACGGATTTTACAGATTCTTTTTACAATTCATCACTTCGACTGATTTGCACAAATTTTATCCATTGCCTTTAGATAAATTGCACATTCCAGACGCTTACGCTCCATCTCGCAGCCGAGGTCGTAGGAGTCGTTCATGTCGTGGTTCATGTTGTAGTTTGCTGCCGAGCAGCCACCCGAGCAGTAGAACTTCGCCCAGCACTTCTGGCACTTCGGACGCGAATAGATGTTCATGCCGGCAAACTTCTGCGCGATGTCCATGTTGAAGGACTGGTCGAGCACACTGCCCTGCTTGAACTCATCCTTGCCGACAAACTGGTGGCAGGGATAGATGTCGCCGTCCGGCGTTACGGCCACATACTCGTAGCCCGCGCCGCAGCCGCGCAGACGCTTGACAACGCACGGACCCTGATCCAGATCGACCATGAAGTGGAAGAAGGTAAACGGCTTGCCTTCCTTCTTACGCTCGAGCATGATATCGGTCAGACGGTCGTACTCAGCCTCGATCTTCGGCAGATCGTCCTCGGTCAAGTCGTATCCGCAGCCCGGGTCTGCCGTTACCGGCTCAACGGACAGGCGGTCAAAACCTGCATCTGCAATGCTCAGCACATCCTCAGCAAAATCGAGGTTGTGCGAGGTGAACGTGCCGCGCGCGTAGTAATCGAGGTTCGGGTCGCGCTCGTCCACCAGCGCCTTAAACTTGGGCACGATGGTGTCATAGCTGCCCGTACCGGCTACCGTCTTGCGGAACTCGTCGTTGACCTCACGGCGGCCGTCGAGCGACAGCACGCAGTTGTCCATGTTCTCGTTGATATACTTGCGCTTGTCCTCATCGAGCAGCAGACCGTTGGTGGTAATGGTGAAGCGGAACTTCTTGTTATACTTCTCCTCCAGGCTGCGGGCATAATCGACCGTCTGGGTAACGGTATCCCACGCCATGAGCGGCTCGCCGCCGAAGAAATCGACCTCGATGTTGTGACGCACGCCGGAACGCGCGATAACAAAGTCGATGGCCTTCTTTGCGATCTCGGGCGGCATGATCTTGCGGCCCTGGCCAAAGTCGCCGGTGGATGCGAAGCAGTACTTGCAGCGCAGGTTGCAGTCGTGCGCTACATGCAGGCACAGAGCCTTGACCGGTGCATTCACCGGAATGTAGCGGCTTACGTCGATGTAATCATCCTGCGCGAACAGCTGACCGGCCTTTTTCAGCTCGTACAGCTCGTCATATGCCTCGCGGATCTCGTCCGCGGTGTAGTCCGGCAGGGCGTCAATGATGCTCTGCGGACAGGTATCACCCATGTTTTCATCCAGCAGTCCGGACACTGCATAGCTGATATCATCGAGCAGATGTACCGCGCCCGAGTTGACATCGAGCACGAAATTCAGCCCTTTTTTCTGATAACGATGAATCATTTATTTTCCTCCGATATACAGGAACAAGGCGCACCCGCAGGCGCGCCTTGCATATTCCTTTTAAGCGTGATTACTTTGCGTGCTCGCACTTCTGGTTTGCCACGGTGCAAGAGGTCTTGCATGCGGACTGGCAGGAAGTCTGGCACTCGCCGCAGCCGCCGTGTGCTGCAGTCTGCTTCAGGGTTGCAGAAGTCAGGGTAGAAATATGCTTCATTTGATTTCCCTCCTATTTTTTGATGTGGCTGTAACGCTTCTTTTTCCGCATATTGGCACCGGCGTAACCGCCCAGTGCCGAGGCGATCAACGAGCAGAGCAGGCTGATCACCGTGCGTACAAAATGAATGGATTGACCGAGCGGCAGCACCGCAACGATCAGCAGGATCAGAAAAACCGCAAAACCTGCGCCGAGCGACCAGTAAAACTGGTTTTCGCCTGCGCGCTTTGCAGCGACCAGTGCGGCAAGCGCACTGCCGAGTGCAAGGAACACCAGTGCACAAGGCGCTATTGCCCCTTCTGCCAATGTGCCGCGGTGAACGAGCACCGCACCGAGCAGCATCAGCAGCAGAGTACCGAGCAATCCGGCAAGCACCGATGGTAAAAGGATACCGACCGGCGACTGACCCTCATTGGTTTTTCTCATCATTTCATAGCCTCCCGCCGAATTTTATTTATATGTCATGCTATTCGGCAAGAAATGGGGTTATTACTTTGCGTCCTTCTTTGCTTCCTTGGGCGCCTCGACCGTCTCGGTCGCCGGAGCCTCCTTACCGCGGATCGCCCAGCGGTAAATCTTCAGCTTCGTGCGGTCGCTCGAAGACTCGATGACCAGAACGTCGTCCTTGATGCTGACAACGCGGCCGATAAAACCACCGATGGTGGAGATCTCATCACCGACCTCGATGGAGTTACGCATATCGCGCTCCTGCTTGTCGCGCTTGCGCTGCGGACGGATCAGGAAAAAGTAGAATACGACGATCAGAACTACAAACGGCAGAAACTGTGCGATGATCGCGCCGTAATCCGACAGAGCCGGCATTTTATCCAATGCCATAACCATGGTTACACCTCCCTATGCAATGTGCTGTAAATACTCACTATATTATACTGGATATTCTGTCAAATTACAACCCTTAATTTGTGATAACGCGACATAATTAGCGTTGTGGTGATACGCAATCTATCCGCCGCATAAAATAGCAGTATCTTATCGAAACGAGGTGCTGACCATGCTTTTCCCTGCTTTATTTGCGCTCGGCGGTGCATTTTTCTTCTTTGTGCTGCGTGTACAGGGCGCGGACGGGTCGTTTCCCAAGCCGCTCACGCCCGATGAGGAGGCGGTTCTGCTGCGCCGCATGCAGCAAGACGGGGACGCCGAGGCACGAGAAAAGCTGATCGAGCACAATCTCAGACTGGTAGCGCATATTGTAAAAAAGTATTACGCTGTAAGTACGGAGCAGGACGATCTGCTGTCCATCGGCACGATCGGGCTGATTAAAGCCGTGAACACCTTTAAGGCGGATAAGAATATCCGGCTGGCGACATACGCCTCCAAATGCATCCAGAACGAGCTGCTGATGTATTTTCGGCAGAAGCGCAAGAGTGCAGGCGAGCTTTCGCTCTCGGACACGCTCGAGTCGGACGGTGACGGCAATGCGCTTGCCCTGCAGGATATTATCTGCTGCGAGGACAGCGGTCTTTCTGCCGTTGAGGAGCAGGACCGGTACCATGCCATGCACCGCGCGCTGGCAGGCTGTCTCTCTCCGCGTGAACGCGAGATCATCCGCCTGCGGTACGGCCTGGGCGGCACGGTGCCTCTGACCCAGCGGGAGATCGCCCAGGAACAGGGGATGGAGGAGATGAAGCTGTGAGTATACGGACAATCTCGACGGGTCAGCTCCGCCGTATGGGAGATCAGGAAGGTCTGATTCTTCAAGGCTGCGGCGGCGACCCACAGGAGTGGCTGGATGGCATCAATGAGATTCTTGCCCAGGAGTGCATTCTCAAAAAGGGCGCTGGCTTCGAAGAAGCCTATACCTTCCGGCATGACGGGATGACCTGTATGCTGTTCCCCTTCAAAGAGGATATGGAACTGGATGTGGGAAGGCTTGCCGCATGGCGGCTGGCATCCTATTCCACCTTCGGCGGAACATGGTTGTCTGACTATGTACCTAACCGATTGGGCGGTTTTATTCGGGAACAGAAAATCGCTCCCGAGCGCATCAAGCCAGACTGCCCGCTCATAGGTGAGGACGGGAACATATTCCGTATTATGGGAATTGCCTCAGAGACACTACGGGAGAACGGAATGCAGGAACAGGCGGAGGAAATGTGCAGCAGGATCTTTCAATGCCAGAGCTATGATTCCGCCCTGAGCATTATTGGGGATTATGTGAATATCACAGCCAAAGAGCAGGCTGAAGAACTGTCCATGGAAATGAATTAAGGCCGTTATGGAATCCGAGAGGAAACCATAACGGCTTTTTTGCTTTCTGCAGAAGATATCAGTCCCACATATGCCTTCTCAGGTAGGATTCCGTATCATAGTCATATCGGAAGCGAACTCCGGGAATTGACTCGCCGCGGAGAATGGCAGTGTATGCCTTTTGGTGGATTTCATTAAGCTCCCGGTCACCGACAAAAAGGTTGTCAGAGATCATCAGGGCAAAGGCAGCGTCCGGGTATTTGGCTTCCAGTTCGGGAATGCTTTCAGGCGAGGCATGGCGCAGGGCGCTGATGCCGGGAATGCGGCGGAAAAATGCTTCCTGTCGCTGCAGAAGCTCCTGCATTGTGTGAGAAATGGCTGTAGTACCCATTGTAAGTATCTCCTTTTGCTGTGCGCACTGGTTGAGATGATACCATGAAATAAGTGAAAGAACAAGACTTGACTTTTTCTAAAACCTTGCTATCGAGGTGCGATGCTTCAAAACCATGAAGGGGGTGATGAATATGAGAGACCGACGCAAATTTAGGGACAGGTGTCCTGAATACAGGAAGAAGTGCAAACTTAACGGCCGATACAGCAGCCTGACCGCAGGCGCTGTACCGGCCTTTTCTATTATGAATGGAGCGTGAGATGACCTATCAGAACACCCATAACCCGCATTGGAAACAAGACAAACCTGCTGCCGATTATCCTGTCCGTGTTCCCAAGGGAATTCGGACGCTATATTGAAATATTCGGCGGCAGCGGGGCTGTGCTGCTGGGGAAGGAACCCAGCAAATTTGAGGTCTACAACGATATCGAGGGGGAACTGGTGAATTTCTTCCGGGTAGTGAAGAACCGTCCGGCAGAGCTGCTATTGGAGTTGGATCTGCTGCCCCTGAATTCAAGAGAGGAGTTTACCAGCTGGCTCCACTTCCACGACGGCGGCAATGAACCCACCATCCATTTGGCGGATCAGCTGGAGATTATCGACAGGACGACGCCGACCTCTCTGATGGGAGAAGCAGAGAAACTGAAAACATCCCTCCGGAAGCGCTCGGACTACCGGGATGTCCGGCAGGCGGCTGCTTACCTGATGCGTGTGCGCAACAGCTATTCCAGCTCCGGACGGAGCTTCGCCTGTCAGCCGTTCAATGTGCGCACCCTGTTTACGCAGATTTGGGAGATGTCCCGGCGGTTGGAAAACGTCATCATCGAGCAGCAGAGCTTTGAGGTGCTTATCCCTCACTACGACCGGGAGGACAGTTTCTTCTACGGCGACCCGCCATATTATGACAGCGAATATGTCTATGACGCGGAGTTTGGCTGGGATCACCATGTCCTGCTCCGGGACACGCTGGCAAAATGCAAGGGTAAGTGGCTGGTTTCCCAGGTGGACTGCCAGGAGATCCGGTATCTGTTCAGGGACTATCAGATCCTGGACTTCAAGCGCATTCACCCCATGGTGCAGAAGTATGCCCCCGGTAAGCAGTTTGGGGAGCTGCTCATCGGCAACTATGATCTTCTGGAACGGGAGCGGGAGGTTCCCCTACAGATGTCCCTGAATGAACTGCTGGGAGAGACCATCCCGGTAGAACAAATTTTGAAGGAGCGGATTATACCATGCAAAAAACGAACAATGAATTCGTAGAAACTGTTCTTATGGCCATCCCGGCGGACATGCTGGAGGAAGTGGGGATTGGACCCTGTTCCACTGTCCAGATGCATGTATCCCGGGGACGTATCATCATTCAGGCGGTGGACGAAGAGGCATGCGGCGGCAGCCGGTACTGTCCCTGTGACTGCCGCTGTGAGGGTTGTCGGGGATGAAAATGTTCAGGATCATCGGAAGGGAAGGCAGGATCACCATTCCATGGGCAATCCGGCAGAAGGCTGGCTTCCGGCCGGATGATGTGGTGTCCTTCCAACTCATGGAGGATGACAGTGTGCTGGTGCGGCGGGAGAGTACCTGCGGGAAAGAGAAGAACCCCGGTGCTGGACGGGATGCTGCCATTAAGGCATTTCTGGACAGTCTGGATGAAAAGCAGCGTTACAGCGCGCTGGTGCATCTTTCCGTCCTCTGGGCGCAGAGCCATGATAACCCTAAGAGGGGGGAGCTTGAATGAATCAATACCGGGTCGTGTATGTGGAGCCGGGAAAGCCTGCTGTGGAGAAGAAGATCGGCACGAAGCTGGAAGACCTGCAGGCGGAAGTTGGCGGGCTGATCGAATGCATTTATTGCCACCGTGACGGAACCCTCATTGTAGCGAACGATGAAGCTAAGCTGCTGGGTATGGAGGGCAACCGCCGGTTGGACGGCGGTTCCATCATTGCGGGGCCATTTTTCGTCATTGGCGACGCGGGGGAGAACTTCCGCTCGCTGACAGATGCGGAGGTCAATCGGTATCTGCAAGTGTACGCGGAACCCCAGCAGATTTCTCAGCGGGAAGTTCAGGCGGACATGGGTATGACATTCTACTGTTTCTGAGGTGCGACATGAAGATCAAAGCAAAAATCGACCGGATGGTGAATTCCGGCAATGTGAAGGCGATTGCCTCCGTCTCTCTGGACGGGATGTTTGTGGTCAAGAACCTGAAAATCATGGACGGAAGGAAAGGACTGTTTGTCTCCATGCCCCAGGAAACCTATTCCGGGAAGGACGGGCAGAAGAAGTACAGCAATCTGTTTTTCGCTCTGACCAACTCGGCGAAGCTGGAGCTGCAGGAGACGGTTCTGCAGGCATACCAGCAGCAGATCGACCCCAATTACACACCGAAGCAGGGCTATGAGGAGCAGGGGATTTTACAGGAAGTCCAGCATCAGCGGGAGTATTATCCCCAGCCTCCATATCCCGAGCCTCAGTACCCGGACTGGGTGAATGACTGTGACGACGGGATGCTTCCCATGGAAATGGGTGGAATGTAGCCAGACCTTGGTAACTTGCCTCCGCGAAAGCAGGGGCTATTTTTTATGGAAAGGAAGACCCAATGATAGTAAACCTGAAACGCTGTCTCTCAATTCTCCTCGCGGTGATGCTTCTCATCGGCATCATCCCCGCTGCCTACGCCGTGGAATCAGGTGCAGACAGCACCCAGCCCGAGAAAACAGTCTCCGAGGGGACAGATAGTATTGACCCTACTGAACCCACGGAGCCTACAGAACCGCCAGACATCATAAACCCGCAGGACGATTATGCGGTAATGTCTGTCGGCAGTACCCAGAAAAGCATCCTGCTGTTTGACTACGCGGACAATGGCAATTATACCACCGTCCTGAAGTCGCAGGTTTCCTGCGAATACAAACCCAATGGCACCGGCGCTGCCCGGACAGCCTACATCAAAAATCTGGGCTGGCATTTCGCTCGGTATGGCGGTGTTGCCTATCCGGACGAACCGCTGTACTGCATTGAACCCTGGCGAAAATACGGCGCAAGCACCTCCGGAAACTCCGTTGACCGGGGCGTGACTCTGGATGGCAGCGGCAGTACCGCGGGCAGCAATGTGTGGTACGCCATGCCGGAAGATTACCGGGAGGCCATTGGCCTGATTCTCCTGTACAGTGACCGGATGTGGGATCACTCTGTCAGCGTGACCACCACGAAAAAAGACAGCAACCCCAATGTTCCCCTGCGGATCGCTACCCAGTTCCTTATTTATGAGATCGTCTGCGGCCTGCGTGACCCTGCCACATTCAAGAGCAATTCCGTGAATTCGTGCGGCACATCAGGCGATATCTTCTACAATGCGGGGGAAGCCAGCGTGCCGTATTTTGCGCCCAAGTATAACGCTCTGGTAGACGCAATTCAGGCGGCAAAGAAGATACCCAGCTTTACCGGCGCTTCCGTCAGCAGTGCGCCCACCATCACCCTGACAGGGAAGGAAACCTCGGTGACGGACAGCAACGGCGTCCTGTCCAACTTTTCCTTTACGGATGGGAATGGTGCGAAATTTTACAAGAGCGGGAATACGCTGTATATCACCCAAACCGGGGAGATCTCCGAGTCCACGGTATATAAGGCAGCCCGGAATCTGCCCTCCGCGTCCGACTCCACATACCGAATCTGGTATATGTCCGGCTCCAGCTACCAGACAACGGTATCTCTGGACACTGCGTCCGCGGGCAGCCTCAATGCCTACTTTAAGCTGAAGGCCGCTCCACGGCCGGGAAGTATCCGCCTGACCAAAACCACCGAGGATGGAAAGAACCTCTCCGGATGGAAATTCGGTATCTATTCGGATGCCGCCTGTACGAAGCTGGTATCCGGCCCTCATACCGCTGACAATGGCGGCAAGATTTCCGCTGCCGGTCTGTCGGCGGGGACTTACTACGTCAAGGAGCTGGGACATACGGACAGCGCCGTCGGTGAGATGTATTACTGTTCCGGTGCAAATCCGCAGAAGGTGACGGTAACAGCTGGCGCGGCGGCGACAGTCAGCTTTACAAACAAACGGAATACCGGCGGCGTAAAACTGGTGAAGGAAACCAACACGGGGAAGAATCTGGGCGGGTGGAAGATCGGACTGTACATGGATTCCACCTGCACCAGCGCGGTCACCGGCTCGCCCTTTACCACGGGCGCGGATGGAACGATCACTGCCGCGGGCCTGACGCCCGGTACTTACTACGCGAGGGAGGAAGCTGGCAGCGATCCTTACTGGGTCTGCGACACTTCCGTGAAAACAGTCACGGTCACAGCAAACGGTACGGCGACGGTGACTTTTTCCAATACGCACAAGGGCAGGGGGAAGATCATCAAGAACATGCCGGACGGCGGCAGCACTGCTGGTTGGAAATTTGAAGTCTATGACAGCAATCATAAGCTGGTGGGAGCCTTCACTACCGGGGAAGATGGTACTGTTTTTACCGACCATCTTCTTCCCGGAACCTACACAGTCAAGGAAATCATCCCGGAGGACAGCCCCTACACCTGTGACGCGCCCAATCCCAAAACCGTTACGATCTCGGCAGGCCAGACGGCGGAGGTGACCTTCACCAATCGCATGAAGCCCGGAGAGATCCGGATTCAGAAGACGGATACCCACGGGGAGCCGCTTGCCGGGGCGGAGTTTCTGCTGGAATGGTCAAAGGACGGCCGGCAGTGGCAGACGGTGACCTATACGGATTCTCCGGATGTCACGGAGGGAACCTGCACTGCGGAAGGGCTTACGGACGGAAAGCTCACCAGCGGGGCGGACGGCGTGGTACGGTTCACCGGCTTGTACTCCGGCAGTCTCTACCGGGTGACGGAAGTCAAGGCACCGAAGGGGTATCAGCTCCTGACGGAACCTGTCTATGAGGGGAGCATCCGGAAGGATGACGGGAATTTCATCCGGCTGACCGTGGTGAATGCGCCTGTGTTTGAACTGCCCATGACCGGCTCTACAGGCTATACCGCCATGACTGCCATACAGGTCGGAACCGGCGTCGCTCTGCTGTTCATCCTGATCCGGCTGGCGAAGAAGCGGAAATAGCTCCATGAATCCACCCTACAGAGCAAGGGACAGGCCGCTGCCTGTGGATATGCCATGGCATAAATTTACTTATATTATGAAAGGAAATGCTTCTAATGAAAAAGTTTACCAAAGTGATTGCCCTGATTCTCTCCCTGACGCTGCTACTCTGCTTCCCCATCGGCGTTTCCGCAGCTGAGCCGGAAGATACCGGCGTCGATACCGCCGCCAAAGGCTCCCTGACCATCTACAAGGTGGATCTGACCAACGCCAAGAAGGATGGCGTATGGGATTCCAGCTACGTGTCTACCGGCGTCTATGACCAGAACGTGAATGATACCCTCAACAGCTATGCCCTGAAGGATGTGGAGTTTACCTATCTTCGGGTCGCGGATGTTGTCCAGCTTACGGGGCCTGCGGCGGACGGTGCGGACTTTGACCATGTGGAGACCCTCTACGGCATCAGCAAAACTACGGGAGCAGACCTCCTGAACGCACTGGGACTGGGAAATGGCGCCAAGCGTTATGAGAAGGCGGATGGTTCCGACCAGCTGGACGATTCCAATTACTACTATCAGTCTGACACCCTTATCTCTGCCCTGAGTACCGCGCTGAAAGCCAATGCCACCACTGTGAAGAACGCTCTGGAAGCCTACGTCACTGAGAGCGGTACTGCCATGCCCCTGACCGATACTAACGGCAAGACCAAAGCTGAAAATCTGGAACTGGGACTGTATCTCGTGGTGGAAACCAAAGTACCGGAAATGGTCACCAGTACCTGTAATCCCTTCTTCATCTGCCTGCCCATGACGTCCAGCGGCGGCAGCTGGATTTATGATGTGACTGTGTACCCCAAGAACCTGACCGGTAATCCGACGCTGGACAAGACCCTGCGGGAGAGCAAGGATGATACCGGCAAGCATAACGGCACAAACGACATCACCGACGGCTTCGCAGACACCGGCACGGCTTCTGACGGGGACAGCGTTGACTACCAGATCATCAGCACACTGCCCAGTATCACCTCCGCATCTACCTATCTGACCTGCTACACTTTCGCCGATACCCTGAGCAGGGGCATCACCTACAACAAACACGATGTGGTGCTGGAATTCTTTACGGATGCGGCCTGCACCGATCCCGTTGCCAAATGGGCGGAAACGGATGGAAAGTTTACCGTTACCTACAGTACCACGGATACCGGCGAGTCCGGAATGACCATTGAAATGACGGCGGACGGCCTGAAGGAAATGAACACGGCGGTGTATTCCGACGCATCCATGGTCAACTCCGGCTATTCGGATTGCACCCTGCGGATCACCTATGCCGCGACCGTGAACAGCAGCGCCGATGTGGTCTACGGCGACAACGGCAACTCCAACGAGGTGGTGCTGACCTGGAAACGCACCTCCCAGAATTCCTATGATACCCTGAAGGATGAGGCCAAGGTCTTCACCTATGGCCTGGAACTGACGAAGCTGTTCTCCGACGGCAAGGGGGATTTCTCCAAGGTGCAGTTCATCATGCAGAATAAGACAGACGGCTATTATGTGAAGGCCAGACTGGATGAAGCCACCGGCGTTTACTACGTCACAGATCATGTCGCGGACAAGAAGGACGCTACCCGGTTTGTTCCGATTGCCAAGGATGGAAAAGGAAAGATTCTTGTCAAGGGTCTGGAGGATGACGAATATACCGTCACCGAAATCAAGACCGCGGACGGCTACACCCTGCTGAAAAAGGGAATTGCCGTGGTGATTTCCCGGAAGGACACTTCCGCCTCTGCCACCGTGGATGGGAAACAGGCCGCGATGCTGGCAGACAATGGAAGCGCCAATGCCCTTGTACCCCTCAGCGTAGTGAACACCAGCGGTTTTGACCTTCCGGCCACCGGCGACCGGGGTGTGTGGATGTATGGTCTGGCCGGTATCCTGCTCATGACCGCCTCCGCTGCCTGCATCATCATTGCCCGGAAGAGATTCAAGTAACCGGAAGAAATTCAAGTAAATTGTACCTGCCCCGGAAAACCCTTCCGGGGCAGTGTCATGTCGGGGAGGAAGAACGTGAAGCGGGGATATTTGCAGATACTTCTGGCGGCTGTGCTGTTTCTGCTGGCATTGGGGCTGACGCTGTACCCCGTTGTCAGCAACTGGTATATCGGGCGGCACCAATCCCGGATACAGACCGAATACCGGGAGGTGCTGGAACAGACGGATTCCGCAGAAATAGAAAGCATCCGGGAAAGTGCGGTGGCGTACAACAAAACCATTACCCCCGGGGCTGCGGAGGAAGCCTACTCGCAGGCATCCATTCGACTTGCTTCGGAAGATTATGTTAACCAACTGAATGTAAGTGGAAGCGGGATAATGGGGTATGTGGAAATACCGAAAATCGGCGTGGACCTTCCCATCTACCATGGAACAGGCGCGGATTCTCTGGACAGGGGAACGGGACATCTTCTGGGTTCCTCTTTGCCGGTGGGCGGAGAAAGCACCCATACCATCATTACCGGTCACAGCGGCATGGCTTCCCAGAAGATGTTCACGGATCTGGAGAAGCTGCGGGAGAGGGATATTTTCTACCTGCATGTTCTGGATGAAACCCTTGCCTATGAGGTGAGGGAAATTCATACGGTTCTGCCCCATGATACCACCTATCTGGGAATTGAACCCGGTGAGGATCTGTGTACGCTGGTGACCTGTATGCCCACCGGCGTAAATACCCACCGCCTGCTGGTACAGGGAAGCCGCATCCCGTATGTCCCGACGGAAGAAACAGAGGCTTCTGCTGTTCCGCATGAGGAAAATACGGATTCCAACTGGGAGAAACAGTATTGGCTTGGTGTTCGTCTGGGGCTGGCGGCGATGGTTTTCCTGACGCTAGTGGCAGGCGCGGTGCTGTATATCCGGAGAAACAGAGGAAGGGCAGTCCATAGGAAAGGAGGGCGCTATGTCAGAAAGTAAGGGAAAGATCCTTTTTGTGATTTTGGCAATTTTGCTTCTGCTGTTTGGCGGTGGGACGATGCTTTATCCAGCTCTCAACGGATTCTGGGTTGAGCAAACCATGCGCAGGGATTCAGAGGACTTCCTGCTTCTGCTGGAGGAAGACGCGGAGAGAACAGCGGAGGAGAATTCCCATGTCATTCCGGGGGAGCCGGAGAGTGAGAAGTCCGACGTACCGGAACAGTATTCCCAACTCTGGCTGGATATGAAAGCTTATAACGAAGCCATCTTCCGGGAGGGGCAGAAAGAGCTGTCCGACCCTTCTGCTTATGAAGGCTCCTGTTTCCGGCTTTCCGACTATGGTCTGGACAGCGAAGTGTTTGGCGTTCTCTCTATTCCAAAACTGGATCTGCAAATGCCAATCTATATGGGCGCTGCAAAAGAAAATATGGCAGCCGGTGCGGCGGTCATGGGGCAGACCAGTCTGCCTATAGGTGGCAGCGATACCAACTGTGTCCTTGCCGGACATCGGGGATGGAACGGCGCGGCATATTTTCTGTACATCAACCAGCTGGAACCGGGAGATACCGTCACTGTTACCAATCTATGGGAGACGCTGAATTACAAAGTATCAGAAGTGAGGGTGATATCGCCCAATGATGTGGAAGCCATTCTCATCCAGCCGGGGCATGAATTATTAACTCTGCTCACCTGCCATCCGCCTGCTTCCGGAGGAAAGCAGCGGTATCTGGTGTTTTGTGAAAGAACCTATCTGTAAATTTATGACATAAGGGACTTCGCATCTGCTCGTTACCGAGCAGAAACCTTAAATACTGGTTTATGGTCGCAACGAATTGGGGTGAAGCGCCCTGCGCTTCGAAATGGAGGTTTCATGAAGAAGAAAAGAATTGTAAGACTGTTCACCATGTTCTGTGTCCTGACCCTGCTTGCGGCGTTTATGGCCATTCCCGCCAGCGCCGCCGCAAGCAATGTGTCCGGCGCCATTGAAGGCACCTGGAATGCGGCCAAAGGACAGGTGCAGACCATTGTCAACAACGTAGTGTTCCCCGTCATCGACATGATTCTGGCGGTTCTGTTGTTCGTCAAGATCGCAACGGCGTATATGGACTATAGAAAACACGGACAATTTGAGTTCACCGCACCGGCGATTTTGTTTGCCTGTCTGCTGTTCGCCCTGACGGCACCCAGCTATATCTGGAGTATCCTTGGCTGAGAAAGGGAAAACGGTGACAGCCTTTGTTTGACTGGTTAGGAGATATCCTCTCAGGGCTGGGAGATGCCCTGAGCGTGGTGTTCGAGGGGGTCGGCGCGGACATCGCCGTGGATATCTGGAACGCACTGGTAGAGTGGATCTACAACACGGTCTTTGATGCGGTGGCAGACCTGTTCACCAGCATGAACAATATGGGCGCTGAGATTTTCAGCCTCAGCTGGGTGAACGCTGTGGTGCGGCTGTTCACCCTCTTCGGCTGGGCACTTTTCACGGTGGGGGTGGTCGGCGCTGTGTTCGAGGTGGCTATAGAGTCGCAGTCCGGCAGGGTCAGTATCAAGGGTGCTGCGCTGAATGTGCTGAAAGGCTTCTTTGCCTGCGCGCTGATAGGCGTACTCCCGGTGGAGCTGTATAAGTTCTGTGTTTCCCTGCAAAACAGCTTCGCCGGTGACCTGACCCGAATCTTCTCCGGCGCCCAAGGTACCACAATCGGGGAAATCGCGGTTTTTATTCTGCGCGCGGTGTTTCGGCTGGGAACGCCGTCGGAGCCTGTGCTGAAGCTGCTGTTCTTTTTGCTGGCCTTTTCCTACTGTACCATCAAGGTGTTCTTCGCCAATATCAAGCGGGGCGGTATCCTGCTGATCCAGATCGCGGTGGGGTCGCTGTATATGTTCAGCGTACCCCGCGGGTATACGGATGGCTTCAACCAGTGGTGCAAGCAGGTTATGGCCATCTGCCTGACGGCCTTTTTGCAGACGACTCTGCTGTTCCTGGGGATGCTGACCTTGCAGGACAGTATGCTGATGGGGCTTGGGATTATGTTAACCGCCAATGAGGTGCCGCGGATCGCTCAGCAGTTCGGCCTGGATTCCAGCGTCCGGGTAAATGTATCCAGTATGGTGTACAGCACTTCCTCGGCAATCAATCTGGCGAAGAACCTGATGAGAAAGTGAGGACGCCTATGAAAACCTATATTTACCCGCAGAACCTGAAGGCAAAGCCCCACCTGTGGCTTTGGGGAATGCGGGATTTTGTGATTCTGGCCATCGCGGCTCTGCTGTCGGTGGTGCTGCTGGTGCATTCGGGACTGCTGTTCCCTCTGGCGGGGGCGCTGTGCTTTGCCTTCATGACCATCCGCATGGAGGATACCACCGTCATGGACTATCTGGGCTACGCCGTCCGGCATTTTGTGACCAGCCAGAAATACTACGAATGGAGATGAAAAATGAAAGACAAAAAGCGAAAGGAAAAAAAGCGGCAGCGGGGACGCTCCGTGCAGGAGCTTATGGGCATTTACGGCTTTACCCGGTATGGCCTTGCCACTACAGCCGGGGAGCTGCTGTTTTTCCGGGTATCCCCCGTCAATATTTCGGTGCTGTCCGCATCCAATATCGACGTAAAGATTCACAACCTGCAAACCGCCCTGACGGTGATGCCGGATCTGGAGATCGTCTGTACGGATTCCTGCGAATGCTTTGACGCCAACAAGGCGTACCTTCGCCAGCGGGAGCGGGAGGAGCGCAACGCCTGTGTCCGGCGGCTTCTGCATCAGGATGGAGAGATGCTGACCGAGCTGCAGGCGGAGATGTCCACTGCCCGGCAGTTCGTGTTCCTGCGCCGCTGCTCCGGCTGGAAGCCTGAACAGGTGCTGTGTCTGGCAAATGAGACTCACAAGCAGCTGGCAGGGGCGGGCTTTGAGGTGCAGCGGATGAAGAAGGCGGATATCAAACGTTTTCTTGCCATCTATTTCGGCGCTTCCATGGACGGCGACCGGATGCCGGATGTGGACGGGGCGCAGTATGTGCGGGGAGGGAAGAAAGCATGAGCCTGTTTGGACGAAAAAAGAAGGTGCAGAATGGGGATACGGAAGTCCGTACCAAGGATTTCTTTGACTGCATTCTGCCGGGAACCATGAAATTCTTCGCCAATTACTACATTGTCGGCGACACCTACCGCTGCGTCTGGGTCATCCGGGAGTATCCGCCTACGACCGAGGAACAGGCGATTCTGGCGCAGCTTGCCGACCGTACCGGGGTCACCCTGCGGCTGTACCACCGCCGGGTCACGCCGGTGGAGGAAAAGCAGATCGTGAACAACGCTGCCCGGAAAAACCGGCTCATGGCGGGAGACCACGACATCACCCAGGCCATGGAAGCAGAGGGAAATTTGCAGGACGTGCAGACCCTTCTTGCTACCATGCGCAACAACCGGGAAATTCTGCTTCATTGCAGTGTGTACATGGAACTGAAGGCCAGAAGCATGGAAACGCTGGAGCAGCTTCAGTCCCAGATCGCCATGGAGCTGACCCGCGCCAAGATCACAGTGGACAAGCTGACCCTGCGGCAGCAGGAGGGCTTTCTGTCCGTGCTGCCCTTTGGCCGGAACCAGTTTGGCGACCAGTATGAGCGGGTGCTGCCTGCCGGTTCCGTCGCCAATATGTATCCCCTGAGCTTTTCCGGTAAGACCGATCCCAAGGGCTTCTATGTAGGCAGGGACAAGTACGGCACCAACATTCTTGTGGATCTTGACCGCCGCAGCAATGACAAGACCAACGGCAGCGCCCTGATTCTGGGCAACTCCGGTCAGGGAAAATCGTACCTGATGAAGCTGCTGCTGACCAATTTCCGGGAATCCGGCAAGGCGGTGATCTGTCTGGATGTGGAAGCGGAATATGAGGATCTGACCCGGAATCTGGGCGGCTGTTATGTGGACTATATGACCGGAGAGTACATCATCAACCCATTGGAGCCGAAAGTATGGTCTGTGGATGCGGAAGAACCTGACACAGATGGGGAGAGTCCTGAAGCCTTCCGGAAGGTCACCCGGCTGAGCCAGCACATTGCCTTTCTCAAGGACTTTTTCCGCAGCTACAAGGATTTTACGGATGCTCAGGTGGACACCATGGAGATCCTGCTGGAAAAGCTGTATGCCCAGCGGGGCATTACGGACAGCACGGACTTTTCCGCCCTCAGCCCTATTCACTATCCTGTCATGGCGGAATTCTATTGGCTGTGCCAGAAACGCATCCATTGGAAACGCATGGCTCCTTTTCTTTCCGTGTTCCCAGCCCAAAGCGGTGGTATCCTGCCGGATTTGGTGATCCTGTCCTTTATCGACTGGATATTATTGTGGAAGCAGATAATATGGAGCGCCTGTGCGAGTCGTTCCGTATTGGCTTGAGGGAAGTTGTCATCGACAATGACGCAGATGCGTATGGGACAAATTTTTGCGTGTCCATTAACGGGTGCCGGGTTTTCCTTAAAGGCTCCTGCTATATTCCGGAGGACAATATCCTCTCCAGGGTAACTCCGGGACGCACTGCAAAATTGCTGGAACTAGCCAAGAATTTTAATCACAACTGCATTCGCATATGGGGCGGCGGCTATTACCCGGATGACTCCTTCTACGATTGGTGCGATGAAAACGGACTGCTGGTGTGGCAGGATCTGATGTTCGCATGTTCTGTTTACAACATCTATGATACAGATTTCCGAAATCTGATTATTGCGGAAACCATTGATGCGGTGAAGCGATTCCGGCATCACGCATCCGTGTTTCTGATTGCCGGCGACAACGAGTGCGAAGATGGCGTGAACGGACACGAACCGGAGCGGATGGAAAGCTACCGGCTCATGAGCTTGGAAGTGCTGACGCCATTGATGAAAACCCTGACATCAACGCATTTCCAACGAACCTCCCCTCGGTCCGTGGAAATCTTTCAACACCAGAACGACTGTGAAAATTATGATACACACTACTGGGGGATCTGGTGCTTTGAGCGGCCGATCGAGGAGTATAAGCTGATCTATCCGCGTATGCTCTCCGAGGTTGGTCATCAAGCGTTTCCCATGCTCTCAGAGCTTCGCAGCTTTGCGAAGAATGAGGAGCTGACCTCCCAGAGTGCGGTAATGTGCCACCACCAAAAACAGCCTGGCAGTAATGCTCGAATCGAGCGGTATGTGAGCCAGTGCTATGGCATTCCTGAAAAATTTGAAGATATGGTTCAGCTGTCCCAGTTGGTTCAGGCGGATGCAATTAAAATATGTACGGAGCATCTGCGCAGAAACAAGGCACGCTGCAACGGAATCCTGTATTGGCAGTTGAACGATTGCTGGCCGGCTATTTCCTGGAGCAGTGTTAACTGTGACCATGGCCTCAAAGCTCTGCATTATGCATCCAAGCGCTTCTTGCCGCGTTGCCCGACCATTCCCGCAGCAGCCAGGGCACATAGTCGTCCATGACGTGGAGCACATCCACCAGCAGGTAGTTGATCAGGCCGCGGTCGGAGTTATTGAACATATACTGGAACACCAGACTGACGATGACCCACGAGGTGATGACCGGCAGATAAAAGCCGACGCGGAAGATCGTCTGCCCCCGCCTGAGGTTGTTGATCAGGTACCACGTCTTTAAACTGGGCTTCTTCCGCATCGCCGTAGGTGTGCCAGAAGGTCAGAGTGATTTCTTCGTCCGCCGGGGTGCTGTCCTTTGCCGGCTCTGCCTTCTCAGTTGCCTCCGCTTTTGCGGGCTGTTCGGTCTTTCCTGTGCAGCCGGCCATGCACGCCGTCAGAAGCGCGGCGGCCAGAAGCAGCGCAAGCAGTTTTGCAAGTTTGTTTTTCATGTTGATCCTCCTTACTTTTGTTGAACGTGTTTCGGCGTACATACAGATATCCGCCGGTGAAGAAGGTCGGACAGCGTCGCGCGATGGTATTTTTCCGCCATCCGGGCTTTGCATCAGAGCTGTCGGTCGTCTATCCATATTGTACAGTTTTTTGGCGGGATTGCAATACGGTAACCCCTGTATTTTGCCTCCGCCGTTGGTCGATATGACCAACTTGCTGTGCTTATTATCCATCTTTACAGTGCATTCTGTAAATGGGCGCTGGCGACTTTATTTGTATTTCAGCGACCTTTTTGTTCCGGCAAATAAAAAAGGGCGCACCGCAAAACGCACCCGGGAAACACCACATCTGCCTCCCAGGAAGGGGGCTGATGTGGTGCTTACGTCAGAATGGAGTTGGAATGAAGATAGTTAAGGCTAAGGCATGTCGGAATTTGTGAACGGAAATTGCTTTGCTTTTCGCGGATATGTAGACAGAGCCAACCCCCAAAACGTCTGCATCTAAAGTGTTGAACAGATACAGAAGTGATGTTCACTTTTGATCTCGGACGAAAAAGTTCGGACAAAAGTGAACATTTCTTTTCATGCGCTATATTAGTGCTTGTAATGTTTGAATTTTCATGGTAAAATGTTAACATGAATTTTTGGGGCTTCTATAGCATTACGCGCATGAGGCCTTGCAATACCGCCAATCTGGGGAAATGCTCTGTAAAGAGCAATGTGAGTCCTGATGCTTGAGATAGTTTCAGCATCCAGTCCCCGCTCCCAATTGTCATCTTTGAGAGAAACTAGCACAGATTGCTGTGCAGTCTTTATGACAACCATATCCCGGTTACGGTCTATTGCAGACACAACACCTCTACCGTAGCGATCCAGCTGATACTGCTCCAGCTGTTGATATGCAATTAACACATTGGCTTTAAGTATTTCAAGCATGCATCAGCACTCCAGCATCTCCAGCGTGCAGGTTTGAGCAATGCTCTGGCGGATGGCTGCACGAACAGGCAGCACGGCAGAGGGAGATACAGACAGTTCATCGATACCCATAGCCAGGAAGGTAGGCAGCATGGAAATGTCAGCACCCAGCTCGCCGCAGATACCGATCCAGATGCCAGCCTTATGGGCAGCATCGGCAGCCCTTTTGCTGGCACGGGGCAGAGCGGGATGATGAGGATCATAGAACTTACCCAGATCGTTTGCCTGACGGTCGCAGGCCAGGGTATACTGAGTCAGATCGTTGGTGCCAACAGAGAAGAAGTCCACCAGTTTGGCAAGTTCCTCGGCCACAAATACAGAGGAAGGAGTCTCGATCATAATGCCCAGCTCAGTATCCTTGTCATAGGGAATACCCTCGGCTTCCAGTTCTTTCATAACGCTCATGCAGGCACGCTTACATTCCTTGACTTCCCAGACAGAAGTAATCATGGGGAACATAATGGCAATTTTACCGTAAACAGATGCCCGGTACAGAGCGCGCAACTGGGTGCGGAATACCTCAGGACGATTCAGACAGATACGAATAGCGCGAACACCCAGGGCAGGATTTTCTTCTTCCTTCATATCGAAATAATCCACCTGCTTGTCTGCACCGATATCCAGAGTACGAATCACAACACGCTTGCCGTTCATGGCAGCAGCAACACTACGGTACGCCTCGAACTGCTCATCCTCAGTGGGGTAATCGGAAGCACTTAAGTAAAGGAACTCACTGCGGAACAGACCGATACCCTGACCATCGTTTGCCAGAACGGCAGCCACATCCTCGGGAGAACCGATATTGCAATACAGCAACATCTTCTTTCCATCCAGAGTGATATCTTCCTGGCCCTTCATGGTTTCCAGCAGCTTCTTTGTTTCCTGCTGTTTTTCATATTTTTCTTTCAGAGCAGCCTGAGTCATAGCGTCGGGATCGATGATCAGCTGACCGGTTTCACCATCAATGTAGCCAACACGGCCATTGTAGCCTTCTGCCAGAGCTTCACCAGCACCGCAGATAGCAGGGATACCCATAGTACGGGCCAAAATAGCAGTATGAGAGTTACCGGAACCACCCATGGTGACAAATCCCAGAATCTTGGACTTGTCCAGCTGCAGGGTTTCAGAAGGAGCCAGATCGTCCGCTGCCAAAATAACCGGAACATCAGAGCGGATTCCTCCGTCCACAACACCCAGCAGATTATTCAGAATCCGCTTAGCTACGTCCTTGATGTCCGCAGCACGAGCCTGCATATATGCATCATCCATAGCAGCAAACATGGCAGCGAACTGGATGCCTGCCTGTTCCACGGCATATTCTGCATTACAGGATTCTTCATCAATCAGAGATGTAATACACTCTACAAAGTCTTCATCTTCCACAAACATGGCATGGGTTTCAAAGAGGACTGCCATCTCCTCACCGGCATCTTCCTGGCACTGTTCTGCCAAGGCATTCAGCTGCCGGATGGACTGTTCCTGAGCAACAGCCAGGCGGGCTTTTTCGGCCTCAATATCAGAGACAACTTTCAACGTAACCGTGGTGTCAGAACGCTGGAAGAAATAGAGGGGGCCTTTTGCAATGCCCTTGGATACACCTTTACCTTGGATTGTAATCATAGTTCAGTATCCTTTCTATATGTGGAAAAAAGTTGGGAAGCGCCGAAGAAGGAGTGTTTTGCTTAAGGAGTGTTATAATTTCAGCGCTTCCCGTGGCAAAAGGATTTGATTGCTTACAGATTGTTGTTAAAGAAGGCAGTCAGAGCGGCAATTGCGGCATCTTCATTAGCACCTTCTGCGGCTACAGTAACAACATCGCCCTGCTTTACACCCAGACTCATGAGCTTCATCAGCTGACCGGCCTTCACAGTGGTACCATTCTTGGTGATGGTTACTATAGTGAGGGTTGGTCATGCCAATCTCTTCACCCTGATAGATGTAGGGAGTACCTCGCATCAGATGGATGGCGGCAGCCAGCATCTTGGCGGATTCCTTCCAGTACTTGTCCTCGTTGCCGAAGCGGCTGACGGCCCGGGGCTGGTCATGGTTGCACCAGAATACGGCATTCCAGCCGTCCTCTGCCTGCATTCCCTCCTGCCAGGTGCAGAAGAGATCCTTCAGCTTCATCAGGTCGGCGGTCATTAGGCTCCACTTATCGCCATCCTTGTAGTCAACCTTCAGATGATGGAAGCTGAAGACCATGCTCAGCTCCTGTTCCTTGGGAGCGGTGTAGCGGACACAGTTGTCCAGGCTGGTGGAGGACATCTCACCGACGGTGGTCATATCTGCAATGCCTGCATCACGAACCATTTCCTTCAGGAATTCGTGGACATGACGTCCGTCAGTATAAAAACGACGGCCATCGCCGATATAGTCATTTTCAAAAATCTCAGGCTTGGAGATCAGGTTTACCACATCGAAGCGGAAACCCTTAATGCCCTTGGCCTTCCAGAACCGCAGAACATTCTTCAGTTCCTCACGGACTTCGGGATTTTCCCAGTTCAGATCTGCCTGAGTTACATCGAACAGGTGCAGATACCATTTTCCCAGAGAGGGCACATATTCCCAGGCAGGGCCGCCGAACTTGGACGCCCAGTTGGTGGGGATTTTATCGGGGGCGCCGTCCTTGAAGATGTAGTAGTTCTGGTACTTTTCGTCACCGGCCAGAGCCTTCTGGAACCACTCGTGCTCGGTGGAGGTGTGGTTGAAGACCATATCGAACATGAGGCCGATGTTTCTCTTATCAGCTTCGGCGATGAGCTCTTCCAGTTCCTCCATGGTACCGAACCGGGGATCCACTGCGCAGTAGTCGGAAACGTCATAGCCATTGTCACGCTGGGGGCTGGGGAAGAAGGGAGTGCTCCACAGCAGTTCCACACCCAGCTCCTGCAGGTAGTCCAGCTTGGAGGTAATGCCCTTCAGATCGCCTTCGCCGTCTCCGTTGGAGTCGCAAAAGCTTTTGAGGTAGACTTGATACACAACTTTGTTCTTAAAATTTCCCATGAGAAGTCTCCGTTGATACGGGTATCCGGGAAAAACCGAAGTCTTTCCCGGAACCTATTTTAGGGTCTATCTGAAAACCGGGAATATGACCAACAGCGAGGGATTTTTCGCCTGCTGAAGCCATTTTTCCGCAGGAATACTTTGTGTATTACAAGGGAAAATGGTGCACAGCAGGCGGAAAAGACCCGCTGTTTGGGCATGTTGACGGTTTTCAGATAGACCCTAAGAGGCAAATCAAGCGATGTTCTTGCGCTTGCCGATGATGACAGTCAGTACGAAGGGCACTGCGATGGCGATCAGCATGGCGATGGCGAAGGTACCCATGGACTGGGGCTGCATGGACAGGATGCCGGGCAGACCGCCGACACCGATGGAGTTTGCGGTGGAGGAGGTCATGACGGAGAAGGCACCGGCGATACCGGAACCGATCATGGCGCAGATGAAGGGGAAGTTGTACTTCAGGTTGACACCGAACATGGCGGGCTCGGTAACACCCAGGTAGCAGGAGATGCAGGAGGGAACCACAATCATGGAGATGACAGCAGGCGTGACCTTACGGAAGAACTTTTCCAGATAGACCAGAGTGAAACCTGCCAGCATGGCGGGGATAACCTGAGCCTGGTAGCCGATCATATCCACCTGAACAAAGCCGAAGTCCCACTGGGGAATAACGGCGTCAGCATTCACAGCATATGCATTCAGCAGCTGGCCGGAAACCAGAGTCAGACCCAGAACGATGCCCAGCATCTGGTTGGTACCCATCTTCTTGGTGATGGACCAGCAGATACCGACAGGCAGCATGTGGAAGACGGCTTCGCCGATGAGCCACAGGAAGTGGTCAACGCCTGCCCAGAACTGGCTCAGCTGAACCAGAGTAGCGGTGCCGCCTTCGAAGATGTACAGGCTGTCGATAACGTTACGGAAGCCGAGGATCAGACCGCCGGTAATAATTGCGGGGATCAGGGGAGCGAAGATCTCTGCCAGAGCGGTCATGATGCGCTGCAGCGCGTTCTGATTCTGCTTGGCTGCGGACTTAGCCTCGTCTTTGCTGACGCCTTCGATGCCGGAAATGGCGGTGAAGTCGTTGTAGAAGTCAGCAACAGTGTTGCCAATGATGACCTGGAACTGGCCAGCCTGGGTGAAGCTGCCCTTAACGGAAGGGATAGCCTCGATGGCTTCGATGTTTGCCAGTGCGGGATCGTTCAGAACGAAGCGCATTCTGGTCATGCAGTGGCTGACTGCTGCGATGTTTTCCTTGCCACCAACCAACTCCAGCAGCTTGGCGGCATCCTGGGTGTACTTGCCCATAATTGTGGTTCCTCCTGTATATTTTTATTCTATTTTGAACTTGTTTGAACAAGTTCCTCGTGGCATCTTTATATCACACTTGTTTGAACAAGTCAGCAAAGAAATAGTAAGTTATTTCCCATCAATACATATTTTGTAACAACATACAAAACCGATATTTACATTTTGTTCATTATTACTATCACAGATTATTTAGACGATTCATACTATTTCTCGATAAAATGGTTAACACCATTTTATCCTGCGAATCCTTCGCAGGCCGCCGGTGGCGGCGAGAAATGTATGGACTTACGTTTTTTGCGGCTACGCCGCTGGCTGCTGAAACAGCAGCCGAATAAAACGGTTTTTAACCGTTTTATTGAAAACTAGTATCACATCTGCTTGTAATTGTTTCCTTTATTCGCTGATTTGTACACTTGATTTTTACGGATACTTCCGATATACTATTCGATGTTCAAACAAGTTTAAGAAGGTGTTGTCTTTGACGAAGTCCAAATTTGAAGAAATCTACAGAGATTTAAAGTATCATGTGGAGCAGGGAGATTATCTGTATAGCGAACTGCTTCCCTCTGAAAATAATCTGATTGGAATTTATGACTGCTCCCGCAATACTATCCGCCGGGCCATTGCCGGACTAGTGGGGGACGGTTATGTTCAGGCTGTCCACGGTAAGGGTGTGCAGGTAATTTTTCAGCCCTCGGAAAAAACCAATTTTACCGTCGGCCGCATTGAATCCTTCCAAGAAACCGCTGCCAGAAACCGGATGACCTATTGCACAAAAGTAGTTGTTTACGAAACAATTACCGTTGATGAGTCTCTGTCCCGGGAAAGCAGCTTTCCTGTAGGCAGTGAAGTACTTCATATCTGCCGTGTCCGCAGCGTGGATGACAAGCCCCTGATTTTGGACGTTAACTATTTCCTGAAATCCGCTGTTCCCGGTTTGACAAAAGAAATCGCAGAAAACTCCATCTACGCTTACCTGGAACAGGAATTAAAGATGCAGATTGTCACCAGTAAGCGAAGAATTACGGTAGAAAAGGCCACACCCCAGGACCGGGAACTGATCTTTATGGACAGTTATAACTGCCTGGCTGTGGTGACCAGCAATACCTTTAATTCTGACGGTGTGATGTTCGAATATACCCAGTCCCGGCATCAGCCGGAATACTTTTCCTTCCACGATACTGCTACCCGAAAGAAATCAGCAACTTAACAAATAAACGCCTCTGGCTTTTCTTCGCCAGAGGCTTTTTTTGTGTCAATATTTCACCAAATTATTCCAGATGTACAAACTGCAGCTCTATCAATACGCAAATTAATGATCGTGCATATGGGATTGAATATCAGAACGTGTCTTTGCAGATGCAAAAGAAAAACACGCAATGCGTTATACACAGTACAGAGGCCTCACACAGGTGACAAACTGGGTGAAGCTTAAGTTTGCTGCCATGAACCTGAAAAAGCTGGCAACATGGAGGTGGAACGACCAGCACCATCTCTTGATTTTCCACACTTTCTTCTGCGAATATGCCAAAAACCCGGTTGCTGCGTAATGTGCAACCGGGTTTCTCGACATGCTGTAAGCAGGGGATACAGAGGTACAGATATTTCAGCTTTGTTTTGCCGGGTATCAGGTGCGCTGCACCTGGCCATCGACCTCCGGGTAGGGCAGCTATCTGCAGCGGTGGCCCTTCATGGGTTATAAACAAAAAATTAAATAATGAATCATAGCGGCATCGCGTGGGACGACGCAGCTTGCCATTGTCTACAGGGGCTGTTCTGCACCTCCTATTGAGGAGAATACTATGCCGCTGCACATCGGACGATGAGAAAAGCTCCATTTTTTTCACAAACAGGGTAAGCGCGCTCTCTGAGTCAACCAAGGTTTCGGCTCTGGCATTATCAGCGTGGCAAATTTTACGTACCTTATACCGGAATACCCTTCCGGTCATGTCGGTGAAGGTAAGCTCCTCCCCGGCGTCCAGCTGATCGATAAAATCGAAATTGCCATCCTCACTGCGTCCTCCCACGATCAGTGTACCGTCATACACGCTGCCCATAAACCTGGCTGGACGAAAGCTCTGCTCGGAGCTGTCCCATTCTGCGCTTACTGGCAGCTTAATGCCTCGGCCCGGGAGCTCCAGCAGGCCGATTACATCAATTCCGTCGATCTCCACGGCAGCCATGGCGCTGTCAGCGCGATTTTCGATAACACCCGCTGATCGCTCCGGCAGAGCTGCTTCGATTTTTTCAATCAGAGAGGGAATGTCAGCTGCCCTTTGCTTATCCTGCGCCTGTCGCACGACGAATAATATCGCCGCAGCGCCCAGCAGCAAAACGCCCAGCGTAACAAGTAGGATGGAAAGCCCTTTACTTCGCACGGGACTTCTTCCTCAACACGATGCCCACCACCAGCAGCGCCAGCCCGGACGCAGCCATCAAGAGCACATACAGGGTCATATTTGTTGTGTCGCCGGTCTGCGGATGATTTCCTGCAGGCGTCTCCGGCTTGGTGTTGGTAATGCTGAAGGTATCGCCGCTGCGCTGAATGCCCACCGTATAACCCTCTGGCACATTCACTTCGTTCACGGTCCATACGCTGCCATCATCAACAGCCTTCCATGTGTACATCCAGTTGTTTTCAGCGCTGAGAGTCACGGACTGCTGCAGCTGTCCGTCCCTGCGAACCTCCACAGAGACGCTAACCGGGCGATCCTGGCCGCCGTCCCTCCAGGCCTTCACCGCTTTATAGGTGACCTCGCCCTTGGCTGGTGTGTGTACACTCATTTTTGGCCTTGCGGAGACGGAATACACCCACTGCCCCTCACTGTCCACCCCTGGCACGGCCGCCAGGAAGGATTCAAACACATAGTATTTGCCATCCTGCTCTGTGCGCACGGAGGAAACCAGGTATATGCCCGCAGTAAGATTATCAAAGACGACCTTGCCCCTCGCATCGGTTTTGGCAGTTTGGTCAGCCGCGATGCCATCGGCGAGAATATAGGAGTTCAGAGTGCAATCACTGCGCAGCTGCACCTTTTCACTGGCCTCCGTGGTGGAGGCGGCGTGGGCGGTCACTGCTCCCGACAGGAGCAGTGCAGCAATCAGTATAAAGTTTGCGATCCGGTAGCTTATTCTTTTCATATCAGTTCTCCCTCGTCATTGATGGGAAGCTTCCGCTTCGCAGGCTTAAAGCAGACGTACAGAATGAGCAGCAGGATGATGGGCATTGCCACCACCGGCGTAACGATCAGCCGATCGATGATAAATGCATCCGATATAGCCCCAAAGGAGCGCATATCCTCAGATTCGATCCTGTGGCCGCGCACCAGCAGCCGATGGGAATTGATGCCATAGGGCGTGCAGGTGACCAGGGTGCAGAGTTCCTTCTCCTCGTCGATGAGCAGGTCGCTCACATCGTCCGGCAGGACGGTTTTAATTTGATCCACCTCATAAATAAAGGTCTTGTCCAGCACCGTGATCCGGAAGGTGTCGCCCACCTCCAGCTTGTCCAGATCCGAGAACAGCTTTGCGCTGGGCAGGCCCCGGTGTGCCGAGATAGCCGCATGGGTACCCTTTCCTGCAATAGGAAAGCTGCTGCCTTGAATGTGTCCGCAGGCATGGTTCAGCATAGAGGGGTCCGTGCCGTGATAGATGGGCAGCTTCACCTGAATCTTGTCGATATCTATATAGCCGATGACGCCATCGCCGACGGCATTGAGGCAATCATCGTATCCGCTGATCTGCTGGTATTCCGTCAGCGGGAATGACAGCGCCTTCAGCTCACTATTGTATTCCTCCGCCCGCTCAAAATAGGCGGTATTGTCCTTAGGCGACAGACTCTTGACAATGGTGTCATAGTCCACGATGGCCCTGGATTGTGTGATGGAGTTCCAGTAGCTGCTGACGGACGGATACAGCAGGAGAGAGAGGCCCGCCAGGAAAACGCCCAGCAGTATTAAGGTGATTACTTTTCGCTTTCTCACGGGTTTATCTCCTGTTGCGTTCCAGGGCGCACGAAGCCGAACACACGGCTGTCCGGCCGCCTGCAATAGGCGGGCCGGGTGTATTCGGATGCGTCCGCCTTGGAAAAGGATATGCCATTGGGAGGGCGGAGGCGAACCTCCGCCTCCCATGGCGGTGCAGTGTGTCAGGGATGCAGGATCAGAAGGATTCCTTGCTCATTCTCTTGTTGGTCACCAGGAATACGCCTGCGCAGATGACAGCCAGAGCGCCCAGGGCCACAAAGATCACGGTGCCGATGCCGCCGGTTTCGGGCAGCATGGTGCCGGTGGAGTTGGCAACGCCCGCAGTCAGGGAACGGTCAGCTTCGGGAGTGGAGGCAGCGTCGTCGATGGTCGCAGAGCCATCCTCCTTCAGCACGATGGTGATGTCCTTGATAAGCTGGTTGTAGCCGGCGGGGGCGGCGGTCTCCTCCAGGTAGTAAGTACCGGCCTGCAGACCGTCAAAGCGCGCAGCGCCGTTATCGTCGGTGATGACCTCAGTGGCAGCGCTCTTGTCATCGACCCAAGTGACGGCCTTGGTAGTGGCGTCATACTTATAGTACTTGCCCTCAGCGTTCTTCAGCACGAACTTGGCGCCCCCCAGCTTGGTGCTCTCGCTGCCGGCGGCGTACTTGTTGATGACGATATTGAAGGAGAACACTTCCACTTCCACGCTGGATTTCTCAAAAGAGTTTTTGTCAGCGGGGTTGTTGCTGTACTTGAGCGTAGCGGTGTTGGTTTCCTCATTGCGCTGGATGGCTTTCTCGTTGACGGTGGCAGTGTAGGTGATGACTACAGGTTTGTCGATCTGACCCTGATAGTCCATCATATTGACGCTGGCCACAAAGCCGTTCCCATTTTTGGTGATAGCCGCAGCGGTAGTCACATCCTCGTCGCCGATGGTGACCTTGACGTCCTTGTTGAAGGTCAGACCCTCGGACATGGTATCCGTCAGTTCGTAAGTATACTCGGTGTAGCCCTTGGTGGAGGGCACCTTGCCGGTGATGGTGTAGGTGAGCTTTTGACCGATTTCCACAGTGCGGTCGGCGTCATCCACAGACTTTTCGATCTGCGGCGCTTCGTTCTTGTCGCGAATCTCAATATCCTTGGCAGTAGCCAGCTCGCAGACCGTGCCGCTGGTGCCGGATACAAAGTAATAGCCCGGGGTAAGGCCGGAGGCCTTCATGGTGTCACCATCCTTGGTAAAGGCGGTGCCGGTGCCGAGAGAACCCACATTCGTTTTCAGATACTGGGCAAAGGAGGCGGCGGAGAAGGCAGCAGCATCGATGCTCACATTATACTTGTTCGTGTTAGCAACGGCTGTTAGCTTGAGGCCGTTGGCGGCCTCATCGGCGTATGCCTTGACGGTATTAAAGGCGGCGTCGGTACCGCTGATGGTGTAGGAGTAGTTGTCGCCAGAGTAGGTCACGTCAAAGATCTTGTAGGCGGTGTAGGTGTGATCCCCCTGGGGATTGGTAATGGTGATGCTGCCGGTGTCTGCTGCAAAGGCGGGCACAGCCAGAGCCAGCGTCATGGCCAGGGCCAGCAAAACCGTGAAAAGCTTTCTCATCGTTTTCATCGTGCGTATCCTTTCTGATTTGAAGTAGTTTAATGGAAGCGGATAGTTCCTGCGGCGCGGGTAGAGGTATATTTTGCGTGGGCAGGAGAGGAAACAAAAGCGTTAATCACCCTCCTTTCCGTACTTGCGCCTCAGAAGACATCCTGTAATAACAGCAGTGAGCATCAGACCGATTCCGGCATACAGAAAGATTCCCCGTCCGATGCCGCCGGTTTCCGGCAGTGCAACGGTGGATGTATTGTAGATATCCACGGCCGTGTCATCTTTCATAGTAAAGGTATAGCTGCTGCTCCCGGCGAGGACGGTGCCGGTGCTGTGATCCCTCATAATAACGGTGTAGCCGTCTGTGGTGGTTTCCGTCACGGTGACCTGAGCACCCCTGGGGATGCCCGTAATGGTGTTCGACTGGCTGTTTTTCAGAGTAACGCTTTGTGTCTGCGTCTTGCCGCCGGCATCCGTATAGGAAACGGTAAAGGTAAAGCTGCCTGTGGTGTCGGGAGCGTTCACGATTTTCGTTAGCTTCAGGGCTCGCCCGGTATCCGCATAGGTGTTGGTGAAGGTAAAGCCCGCGACTGTGGTGCTCTGCAGCAGCACAGCGGCGTTCGTATCCGTCGCAGTCAGGTTAAACCCATCCAGCTCTGCGCCGCTCTCTTCAATCCTGTAGTAATAACTGGGCGCCTGATCCTTCATGGAGATACGGGCGGACAGTGTCCAGGAGCCATCACCGTTGGGCGTCCAGCTGCCCAAATTTGTGGCGGTGTACGTCATGACGGTTTCGGGATTGGTAAAGCTGCTGTTATTGGACTTTTGAACCGTAAAGGTCAGCTTTCCGGATAGCAGCTGCAGGTCATCCTCCGTCAGACCCACCACATGCTTTGTCAGCGTGAAATAGGGCTTTTCCGAGGAAGCCGGCGGGATCTGCTGGCTGAACCACACGTTGTCAATGTGGTTGCCGATGTAGTTTTCGTTATTGTATGTGCTTACAGCCATGAAGAAGAATCGGGTCTCATACTGCCCTTCCGGGATGGTGTACTGTCCGGAATGGGTGGTCCACACGCCTTGTTGGGCGGATAGATTACTTGCAACCGTGGCGCCATAACTGCTCGGATTATTCAGCACCTGCCGCAGCTGATCCTGCGTGGTAATGTCCTTTGCGCTGCTTTCCGGCATCATGACCACGGCCATGGTATCCGTTCCGTTCCGGCCGCTGTGGTCCACGGACCAATACATGGTGGTTCCCGGGATGGTAGCTATGGTTTGGTACAGTGCGCCCGCGGCGCCGGCGTTGATCTCGGCATACTGCTTTCCGTTCGTTGGGGTGTCCTGTTTGTGATAATGGGCTGCATCTTTCTTGTGAGCAAGGGTGCCTGTATCAATGATCTCAATGTAGTGTTTACCGTCACTTTTCTGCGTCGAACCATTCGGGTATGTAGGCTGACCGCCTTCCTCATTTGACGCGGTGGTTTTCCAAAACAGGCCTGTAGTCTCCTCGGGCACAAATTCCTGGAAGTGGCATTCGGTCAGATCCGGTGCCTCAAAGCTGCCGTTCAGAACGGAGGCCTGATAGGTGGTGTTGGTGAGCTCAGCCGACACGCTGTCATATACGGTGCCGTCCACCATCAGTACGGCCTTGTATGTCACGGAGGGCAGCGTGTCGCTGACAGTTCCGCCGTCCAGGGCCAGGAACAGCTTTTCGCCATGGTCCCCACTGATGTTAGACACGGTTTTGCCGCCAGCAGTAAAGTTCTTCGCCGTTACGGCCGTATAGGTCGCTCCGCCGTCGGTGCTCTTGTACCACAGATACTGGACGTTTTTTCCCTCCAACGCCGCAGCGCCGTCGGTGACGGCTGCCTCATAGCAGCCGGAAGTGGAAACATTGTCATTGATGGTAAGGGTCACATCTTTGATAGGGCCGCTGGCGGCAGGCGCCCGGGCCGGGGTGCTGTTGACCGCCGCGTCGTCCTCGGGCGTATCGCCGCTTGACGCCTCGCCCTCCGGATTTATGAAGCATGCTTCCGTATGCTTATGCTCCTCCAAGGTACACACCAGGCCCTGGGGCTCGGTGGCGGGAACGGATACGACGCAATCCGCCGTGTGCTGGTGTACGATCCCCGTAACCAGACCGCAGATCAGGCTGTCACCGTCATAGCATGCGTCTGTGTGGACGTGCTCGTCCTGCTCAGCCAGCGCACACAGCAACTCACCGCTGTCATCAAAACAGAAGCTGTCGTGCTTGTGGATGATGTACTCGCCCTGGCCCAGATCGGCCCCGGCGGTGCATTGGATCTCCTTGTGGGCCGGCGTACCGGGAAGCTCGTAGCAATCGTCCGTGTGGACGTGCTCGGCAATGCCGCAGTAGGTATCCGGCGTGGATTCCATGGTGATAGCCGGCAGAATGAGCGCATACGTCGTCACAAAGACCACAAGGCATATGGGCACAGATAAGATCTTGTACCAAGTGCGCTTCCGGCGGTGCTTCTTGTTCAGCTCTTCAGCCTGCGAATGAATGTCCATGTTCATGCAAATTTCTCCCCGTATTTCCAGGCGATGTTAGTCCGCGGAACCGATCCGCTTGATCGGCCACACTCTGAAAATGATTTTGCCTATGATTTCTTCTTTTTCCACGCAGCCCACCAGAGACGACCGGGAGTCCACGCTGCTTTCCCGGTGGTCGCCCAGGACGAAAAAGGAATTCTGAGGTACGGTGTACGGATATTCAATGTCGGCGGTGCCATAGGATTTTTCGGTTAGGTACGGCTCATCCAGCAGGGTATTGTTCACATATACGTCGCCGCTGTCGGTGATGACAACGCTGTCGCCGGGGCAGCCGATAATGCGCTTGACAAGAACGCGGTTGTTATAGTAAAAGGCGATTATGTCACCGGTTTTGAACTGTGGGGACTTCACCGACACCACGATATCCCCCTCCTGCAGGTTCGGATTCATGGAGGTGCCGTATATCTGCAAAACCGGCAGCAGCAGTGTAGCCACCAGCACACTGATCGCGGCCACGATCACCAGCGTATAGATGGTGCTGCGCAGCAGCTTTTTGTATCGGCTGTGATATTTTTCTCGGTTGAGTTCGCCAGTGAGCTCGTCCACGGAGGGCACAGCCGTATCGGTTGCAAAGTACGGCGTCAGCCGCGTACAACAAAAGCCGGTCGTACATCTACTTCTGGAAGCAGCGCTGGGACGGGAGTG
>ERZ779876.696-NODE-696-length-35259-cov-5.458726_pt1 | contig 35259 bp, 32 predicted proteins | sample MGYA00511068_ERZ779876 | MGnify/ENA primary metagenome ERZ779876 (study PRJEB29588, sample SAMEA1970858) | human gut metagenome | biome: human gut; feature: human-associated habitat; material: faeces | place: Denmark | collected 2008/2010 ...
GAGCCCGGCTCGTCGATTATGCCCGGCAAGGTCAACCCCACGCAGTGCGAGTCGATGACGATGGTAGCGGTGCAGGTAATGGCGAACGACGTGGCGGTGTCCATGGGCGCGTCGCAGGGCAACTTCGAGCTCAACGTGTTCATGCCCGTCATTATATATAACTTCCTGCAATCGGCAAGACTGCTTTCAGACGGCATCACGTCGTTTGAAAAGAACTGCGTGACCGGAATCCGCGCGAACAAAGAGAAGATGAAGCATAACCTTTACAACTCGCTTATGCTTGTCACCGCGCTCAACCCCTACATCGGCTATGAGAACGCGGCAAAGACCGCGAAAAAGGCGTATAAGGAAAACATTTCGCTCAAAGAAGCGTGCGTCGCGCTCGGCTTTTTGACTGCGGAACGCTTCGACGAGGTGTTCAAGCCCGAGGAAATGGCTTATCCGCACGATAAAAAGTAAGCTGATCGGCAAAGGAACGCGACGGGAGTCGCAACGGAAGCGGACGAAAACTGTCCGCAACAACGAGGAAAACAACGACCGATGAAAATTTGTTACTACCCCGGCTGTACTCTCAAAACGCAGGCGAAGGAGCTCGACAGGTATGCCAGAGTTTCCGCCGCCGCGCTCGGAGTGGAGATGGAGGAAATCGAAAATTGGCAGTGCTGCGGCGCGGTTTATCCCACCGCACGCGACGAGATAGCGACCAAGCTGTCCGCAGTCCGCGCGCTCGACTACGCCCGTCACAACGGCGGCAAGCTGCTCACGCTGTGCTCTGCGTGCCACAACGTCATAAAGCGCGTCAACGCCGACATGGCGAACGACGACAATATCCGCACAAAGGCGAACAATTACCTTAAACTCGACGAACCCTACGGCGGCGAAACCGAGGTTATTCACTACCTCGAAATGCTGAGGGGTATTGTGGGCTTCGACGAGATTAAAAAGCGCGTCGTCAGCCCCGTAAAGCGCAAAATCGGCGCGTATTACGGCTGTCTGCTGCTTCGCCCGAGCAAGATAATGGCGTTCGACAGCCCCGAAAATCCCACGATTATCGAGGACTTTATCGCGGCAATCGGCGGAGAACCGATTAAGTACCCGATGCGCAACGAGTGTTGCGGAGCTTACGTCGGACTTAAAGACCCGGAGCTCCCGGTAAAGCGCAGCGAGGCGATACTCAAAAGCGCAGCCGGCATGGGCGCGGAGGAAGTCGTCACGGCTTGTCCGCTGTGCCAATACAACCTCGCGCATAACGGCGGAGGGGGAGTAAAGGTCACTTACTTTACCGAGCTTCTGGCGGAAGCATTGGGGGTAAAAGAGCAATGAACGACGAGAGAATAGAGAACGTATTGCGTATTTCGGGCACAGACGTGAGAAAGTGCATGAAGTGCGGCAAGTGCTCGGGTCGTTGCCCGGCGTATAAGGACATGGACATCAAACCCCACCAATTCGTCACGTTCGTGGCGACGGCAAAGTTCGACAGGCTGCTGAAAAGCAACGCGATTTGGCACTGCTTGTCCTGCATGGAGTGCGTCGAGCGTTGCCCGAGAGGCGTTGCGCCGCAGGGCGTAATCGAAGCGGTGCGCGACACCGTGATAAGGGCTCAGGGCGGCAACGGACTGAAAGCGGAGGACATTCCGCCCGTTGTGGACGAGTTCATTCCCCAGCAGTTAATAGTCAGCGCATACAGAAAGTATAACAAATAAGCGAGAGAAAAAACATGCAAAGAATCGGAGTATTTATTTGTTGGTGCGGCAGCAATATCGCCGCAACGGTAGACGTACAACGCCTCAGCGCGCTCATCAAAGCCGAGCCGGGAGTCGTGTATTCCGCCGATTATCAGTATATGTGCTCGGAAAACGGACAGCAGCTTATCCGCAATGCTATCCGCGAATACGGGCTTACGGGAGTGGTCATCGGCTCGTGCTCGCCCAGAATGCACGAAGCCACCTTCCGCAAGGCAGCCGAAGCCGAGGGGCTTAACCCCTACATGGTGGAAGTCGCCAACATTCGCGAGCAGTGCTCGTGGATTCACAAGGACAAGGAGGAGGCGACGGCAAAAGCGCTTATCCTTATCCGCACGGCAATAGCCAAGGTGCGCCTCGACGCGCCGCTCACCGCAGGCGAAAGCCCGGTCGTCAAGCGCGCGCTGGTCATCGGCGGCGGCATCGCCGGTATTCAGGCGGCGCTCGACATCGCCGAAGCAGGTTTCCCCGTCGACATCGTGGAAAAGAACGCCACCATCGGCGGCAGAATGGCGCAGCTCGACAAGACGTTCCCCACGCTCGACTGCTCGGCGTGCATACTCACCCCGAAGATGGTCGATTGCGCCCAGAGCGACAAGATAGACATTCTGTCCTACTCGGAAATCGAGGAGGTCAAGGGCTATGTGGGCAACTTCAAGGTCAAAATCAGAAGAAAAGCGCGTTACGTCGACGAAACCAAGTGCACGGGTTGCAAGGCTTGCATGGAAAAGTGCCCGTCGAAGAAGGGACTTAACGAGTTCAATATGAACCTTAACAACCGCGCCGCGATTTACATTCCTTTCGCGCAGGCTATCCCCAACGTCGCCGTCATCGACCCCGAGCAGTGTCTCAAGCTCAAGAGCGGCAAGTGCGGACTGTGCAGCAGGGTGTGCGGAGCGGGCGCAATCAACTATGAAATGCAGGACGAATTCGTGGAGCGCGAGTACGGCGCGATAGTCGTGGCAACCGGCTTCCGTCCCATCAAACTCGACAACTTCAACGAGTACGGCTACGCGGACAACAAGGACGTCATCACCTCGCTCGAACTCGAGCGTCTTATGAACGCGGCGGGACCCACGAGCGGCGTGCTGCTCCGTCCCAGCGACAACACGCACCCCAAGGTAATCACCTTCATTCAGTGCGTGGGCTCGCGCGACGTGTCGGGCTGCGGCAAGCCGTATTGCAGTAAGATTTGCTGTATGTACACCGCCAAGCACGCGATGCTTATCCGCGAAAAATACCCCGACACCGAAGTGCATGTGTTCTATATCGACGTGCGTACCCCCGGCAAGAACTACGACGAGTTTTACAGAAGAGCGGTGGAACAGTACGGCGTGGATTACATAAAGGGCATGGTAGGCAAGGTGTACAACCAAAACGGCAAGCTGATGGTGCAGGGCAGCGACCTCATCAACAACGAGCAGGTAACGATACCGTCCGACCTCGTGGTGCTCGCCACCGCAATCGAGCCCGAGCCGGGCGTGAGAAAACTCGCGACGTTGCTCACCGCAAGCATCGATACCAACAACTTCCTCAACGAATCCCACCCCAAGCTTCGCCCCGTCGAGAGCCCGACCGCAGGCGTTTACCTTGCCGGCGTATGCCAGGGTCCTAAGGACATTCCCGAAACCGTTTCGCAGGCTTCGGCTTGCGCGGCAAAGGTAATAGGTCTGCTTGTTAAAGATCACCTCAAAACCAATCCGTGCGTGGCTCATGCCGACGAACAGATGTGCAACGGCTGCTCGCAGTGCGCGAACGTGTGCGCTTACGGCGCGATTACCTACGTCGACAAGGAATTCCGCATCGGCGGCGGCAAGACCGAAACGCGTAGAGTCGCTTCCGTCAATCCTGCGGTATGCCAGGGCTGCGGAGCGTGCACCGTCACCTGTCCCTCGGGAGCTATGGACCTTAGCGGATTCAGTTCTTCTCAGATTATGTCGGAGGTCGAAGCGATATGCAAGAGATAATCGAAAACGAAAACAAGCCGTTCGTGCCCAATATCGTGGCGTTTTGCTGCAATTGGTGCTCCTACGCCGGCGCGGACCTTGCCGGAAGCAGCAGGCTTTCTTACCCTGCCGACGTCAAGATTGTCAGGGTGCCCTGCTCGTGCCGAGTAAACCCGATGTTCGTGCTAAAAGCCTTTCAGCGCGGCGCGGACGGAGTAATCCTGTGCGGCTGTCACCCCGGCGACTGTCATTACGTCACAGGCAACTATTACACCAGAAGAAGAATGGCGATGCTGTTCAGCTTCCTCGACTACCTCGGCATCGAAAAAGAGCGCACGAGAGTAGAGTGGGTTTCGGCGGCAGAGGGCGCAAAATTCTCCGCCGTCATGAACGACTTTGTAAAAACCGTAACGGAGCTGGGCGAAAACAAGCGCCTTGCCGACTTGCGAGTCAAGGAGGACTGAAATCATGCAGGAATTACAGAATAAAGTCCTCGAGAAAGCAAAGGAATTGCTTTCTTCCGGCGCGGTAAACAAGGTAGTAGCCTGGAAAAAAGGCGAATTTGCATACGACCCCAGCCCTGCCACGTTCGACAGCGTCGACAGCCTCGCGGAGCTCGTCTACGACGACTTCTGCGGCGCGAACCTGTCCAAATACCTCATTGACGTAGCGAAAGGCGAGGGCAAAGTCGCGGTATTTTTGAAGCCCTGCGACAGCTACAGCTTCAACGAGCTCGTAAAAGAGCACCGCGTCGACCGCGACAAAGTGTACGTCGTGGGCGTGGAGTGCAGAGGAAAATTAGACAATTACAAGCTCGAGCAAAAGGGCATAACGGGAGTTACGAGCGAGAACTACGACGGCGAGGATGTAAAATTCGATACGCTGTACGGCGAAGCTTCGGCTAAGCGCGCCGAAGTGCTGCTCGGAAAGTGCATGACCTGCAAGGGCAAAAAGCACGTCGTCGCCGACGAGGTTATCGCCGTGTACAACGAGCCCGATGTGAAGAACGACCGCTTCTCCGGTGTGCGCGAGCTGGAAGCGATGACCGCCGCCGAGCGTTACGCGTTCTGGCAAGGCGAGCTCAGCAAGTGCATTCGTTGCAACGCGTGCAGAAACGTCTGTCCGGCTTGCACGTGCCGCAAGTGCGTGTTCGACAACCCGAAGTCCGGCGTGGCGGCGAAAGCAAACGACGTCAGCTTCGAGGAGCAGCTTTATCACATTATCCGCGCGTTCCACGTCGCTGGCAGATGCACCGACTGCGGCGAGTGCTCGAGAGTGTGCCCCCAGCATATTCCGCTTCACCTTCTCAACAGAAAGTTTATAAAGGACATCGACGCGGCTTACGGCGAGTTTCAGGCAGGCGAGGTTGCGGAGGGCAAAACGCCGCTCACCGAGTTTACCGCCTCCGACCTCGAACCCGGCGAAGTTTTCCGCATGACGGAGGGCAAATAGCATGAAAAAAGTATTTACTCCCGACTTAGGCAAGTTTTACGCGGCGCTTGCGGAAGCAATGCCGCTGTATATCCCGATTAAGAAAGCCGGCGAAACCAACTACGGTTGGTACGACGGCGTGAACCCCGTCGACATCGACACGCTCAAAACAGTTAAGTCTCCCAAGGACGCGTTCTTCCCCCAGAGCGAGAATATGATGAAATTCCGCACCGAGGGCAAGAAAATAGACATAATCGACGTGAGAAAGGAGAACGCGCCGTTCGCGATTTTCGGCGTGCGCGCGTGCGACTACAAGGCGTTCGGTATCCTCGACAACGTGTTCCTCGGCGACCCCGTGGACACCTACTACAAGTCGCGCCGCGACGCAGCCGTCATCTTCACGCTCGCCTGCGGCAAGCCCCACGAGAGCTGCTTCTGCAAGGTTTTCGGAGTGGACGCGGCAGACCCCCAAGGCGACGTAACCATGTGGAAAGCGGAGGACGCGCTGTACCTTAGAGCCAACACCGAAAAAGGCGAAAACGCGCTCGAAGCCGTTTCCTCGCTTCTTCACGACGCGGACGAAACCGCGGTGGAGGAGATGAAGAAAACCACACGGGAGATTATCGAAAAATTGCCGTACAGTCATCTCGACGTTTCGCGCTTCAAGCACGAAAACCTTAACGAGCTGTTTGACGCGCCCGAGTGGAAGGAGTTGTCCGAAGCGTGCCTCGGCTGCGGAACGTGCACGTTCGTGTGCCCGACCTGCCAATGCTTCGACATCCGCGACTTCAAGACCGATAAGGACATAATCCGATTCCGCTGCTGGGATTCGTGCATGTATTCCGACTTCACGCAGATGGCGGCGGCGAACTCGCGCACCACGCAGCTGCAACGCTATCGTCAGCGTTTTATGCACAAGCTCGTGTATTATCCGTCGCAGTACGGCGACTACTCGTGCGTGGGTTGCGGCAGATGCGTCGTGAAGTGTCCGCAGCACCTCAACATCGTCAAAGTTATCAAAAAATTAGGGGGCGGCAACAGATGATTAACGAAAACCTTATTCCCCGTATCGGCGTAGTCACCGACATAAGAAAGGACACCGCCGACGTAAAGACGTTCAGAGTCGTCGGACGCGACGGCAAAAAACTGTTCGAGCACCTGCCCGGTCAGTGCGCAATGGTATCCATTCCCGGCGTGGGCGAGTGCATGTTCTCGATAACCTCGTCGCCCACCAACGAAGAATTTATGGAATTCTCGATAAAGAAATGCGGTTGCGTCACCGAGGTTATCCACTCGATAGAGGTAGGACAGGAAATCACCGTCCGCGGACCCTACGGCAAAAACTTCCCCGTCGAGGGCGACTTTAAGGGCAAGGACTTGCTGTTCATCGCAGGCGGCATAGGCTTAGCTCCGCTGAGAAGCGTAATCAACTACGTCCGCCACTACCGCGGCAACTACGGCAAAGTGGTAGTCGTCTACGGCGCGAGAAGCAAGGACGACCTCGTGGACATCGAAGAAATCCGCACCGAGTGGATGAACGAACCCAACTTCGAGGTGTACCTTACCATCGACCGTCCGCAGGAGGGCTGGGACGGACACGTCGGCTTCGTGCCGGCTTACGTCAAGGAGCTGGGACTCGACCCCGGCATGACCGCCGTGCTTTGCGGACCGCCGATTATGATTAAATTCACTCTCGCAGGCCTACTCGAACTCGGCTTCTCGAAAACGCGCGTGTACACCACGCTGGAGCTGAGAATGAAGTGCGGCATCGGCAAGTGCGGAAGATGCAACGTGGGCGACAAGTTCGTCTGCAAGGACGGTCCCGTGTTCAGAATGGACGAGCTCGACGAGCTTCCCGACGAGTATTGAGAGGTACTGAAAATGGAAAACACAGTAAACGTTTATTTTTTCGGTAAAAAGTATGAGGTGCCTTCCTCGCTCACTATAATGAAGGCAATGGAGTACGCCGGCTACAGGCTGGTGCGCGGCTGCGGTTGCCGCAACGGCTTCTGCGGCGCGTGCGCTACCATCTACCGCATAAAGGGTCAGCAGGAGCTCAAAACCTGCCTCGCGTGCCAGCAGCAGGTGGAAGAGGGTATGTACGTCGCCACGCTTCCGTTCTTTCCGCTCGTAAAGCAGGTGTACGACATCGAGAAAATCAAACCCACCGAGCAGATAATGATGCAGCTTTATCCCGAGATTTACAGCTGTATTGGCTGTAACGCCTGCACCAAGTCGTGCACGCAGGGGCTCAACGTCATGCAGTACATCGCCTACGCTCAGCGCGGCGAATTCAAAAAGTGCGCCGAAGAGAGCTTTGACTGCGTAATGTGCGGCGTTTGCTCGTCGCGTTGCCCGGCAGGCATTTCGCATCCTCAGGTGGCGGAACTCGCGAGAAGACTGTACGGCAAGTACGTCGCGCCCGAGTGCGAACACCTGAATAAGCGCGTAGCCGAAATCAATAACGGCGACTTCGTAAAGCTTATGGAAGACATCATGGCAAAGCCGATTGACGAAATGAAAGAGCTTTACAACCACCGCGACATAGAGAAATAAGGAGAAACGAAAATGTATAATTACACGGACGAGCAATCGGCTTCGATAAAACGCGTCGAAGCGACGAGAAGCGAACGACTTAACAATCTCTATCCGCGCATGACCGCCGACGAAAAGGACGCGGTACTCAAAGAAAACCACCCCGACTATATAGAATCGGCTTACGAAACGCTGAAAGTCGGTCCCAACAAGGGCGACAAAGTGCTTCACGAGCTTGCCGCGCTGCTTCAGGGCAAGTCGCGCGTAGTCGGCAAGAAAATCGACCTCGCGCATCCGGACTACGACGTTGACGTTCTCGTCATCGGCGGCGGCGGAGCGGGCTCGAGCGCGGCTATCACGGCGCACAACGCCGGCGCGAACGTGATGATTGTCACCAAGCTCCGCATCGGCGACGCCAACACCATGATGGCTGAGGGCGGCATACAGGCTGCCGACAAGGAAAACGACAGCCCGGCAATCCACTACCTCGACGCGTTCGGCGGCGGTCACTTCGCCGCAAAGCCCGTGCTGCTGAAAAAGCTCGTTTACGAAGCCCCCGACGCAATCAAATGGCTGTCGGATTTGGGCGTCATGTTCGACAAGGACGAGCACGGCAACATGATAACCACGCACGGCGGCGGCACGTCCAGAAAGAGAATGCACGCCTGCAAGGACTATTCGGGTGCGGAAATCATGCGCACGCTCCGCGACGAAGTGCTTAACCGCAAGATTCCCGTCGTCGACTTCACGGCGGCAATCGAAATCGTAAAGGACAGCAAAGGCAACGCCGCAGGCGCGGTGCTGTTGAATATGGAAACGAACGAAATTCTCGTTGCTCGCGCAAAGACGGTGATTATCGCCACGGGCGGAGCGGGCAGACTGCATTATCAGGGCTTCCCGACGTCCAACCACTACGGCGCGACCGCCGACGGACTTGTGCTCGCATACCGCGCCGGCGCAAAGCTTTTGTACGCCGACACGCTGCAATATCACCCCACGGGCGTTGCCGAGCCCACGCAGATTTTCGGCGCGCTCGTCACCGAAAAGGTGCGCTCGCTGGGAGCTCAGCTCGTCAACAAGAACGGCGAACCGTTTGTGTACTCGCTGGAAACGCGCGACGTCACGGCGGCTTCGATTATCCGCGAGTGCCATAAGCGCGGCAATTCCGTCAAGACCACCGACGGCGAGGGCGTGTGGCTGGATACGCCTATGATTGAGTTGCTGGGCGGCGAAGGTACGATAGAGAAGAGAATCCCGGCAATGCTGCGCATGTTCGCAAAATACGGCATCGACATCAGGAAAGAGCCTATTCTCGTTTACCCAACGCTTCACTACCAGAACGGCGGTATCGACATCGACGGCAACTGTGAAACCGCCGTCGGCAACCTGTTCGTAGCAGGAGAAGCGGTGGGCGGCATACACGGCAGAAACAGGCTTATGGGCAACTCGCTCCTCGACGTCATCGTGTTTGGTCGTGATGCCGGCGCCGCGGCTGCAAGCCGCGTCAAGTCCGTCAAAAAGACGGGCAGACTCACGCTGTCGCACGTCCGCGCGTTCAATAAAGAACTCAAAGAAGCCGGCATTGTGCCCATCGCGCTGTCTCCGCAGATTTTGCCCGACTACCGCCGCAAAGATATGTAGTCAATTTTTATAAGAGGTACGAATAAATGTTAGAGACGTTTGCAACGATTTTTGAAATCGTAATGGTAATATGCTTCGGCGCGTCCTGGCCGTTCAACATCGTCAAGGCTTACAAGGCGCGCACGGCAAAAGGCACGAGCCCGTTTTTTATGGCGCTCATCGGCATCGGCTATGTGGGCGGTATTCTGTGCAAGATTCTCACCTGGATTGACAAGGGCGGACTCAGCTGGCTCGCCTACGTCGCCTTCGCGTTCTATATCATTAACCTTATCATGGTATCGACGGGACTTGTGCTTTACTTCCGCAATAAGGCGATCGACAAAAAGACAGCCGAAGCCGCCGATAAGGAAAACGCATAAGTCGGCTTTTACCTGTCGGATTAACGCACGAAACAAATTTTCACTATAGAGAGGACAGCATTATGTTAAAAGTCACCGTATGTATCGGCAGCTCCTGCCACGTCAAGGGCTCGCGCCAGGTAGTCGACGAGCTGAGATACCTCGTCAAAGAGAACAATCTCGAGGACAAGGTAGAGCTCGCAGGAACGTTCTGCCTCGGCAAGTGTGAGCAGGGCGTCTGCGTCACCGTGGACGGACAGCTTTATTCCGTCAAGCCCGACGGCGTAAAGGATTTCTTCGACAAGGAAATCGCGACGAGGGTGTAAGCCCACGCGCAAAAACTCGGCAGAACAACCGCTTTCGACGAACATTCGTCGGGGCGGTTTTTCGCGTTTATTCCGTCAGATTCACGCTTCGTTCGCGCAGGACAGCAATTTTATTCCCCCGAAGCCGCGAGGAAATTGACAACCGCACGTTATTGATATATACTTATTGACGTAACGACAACCCGAAAAAGGAAAAGCGCATGATAAAGGACGTATTCGAAAACTATGAAGCGTTCGGCACTATGGTACTTTCCGCGACCATAATGTCCAATGCTCAGACAAAGGACTACCGCGCCGACGCAGGCAGGATTATCCGCTTTATCGCAGGAGCCTACGGCTTTACGGCGGAATTCACGGACGAGTGCGAGCGGCTTATCCTCGACGAACTGTCGCGGCTCGGCAAGACCACCGACAGGCAAGTCGTGTACGCGGCACGAAGACCCGACGGGCAGTACGGCGACATGGACTCGCTGTTCGACATAAAGGGCGACGCGCTCGCCGCCGTTCAGGAAATAGGCAAGCAGCCGGGTATTCGCGAGGGCTGGTTCGACTATAACCACTACAAGACCTATCAGGCGAACATTCGCTTTGAAAAGATAAACGCCGCGAGCGCCGGCGGCAACGTAATCCTCGTGCGGCAGGCAGGAATCCTGCACGCGCTGGGAATAGGCTGCGAAAAGAACCTCGACAAAGCGGAACTGCGGCTGATGCAGTGCGCGATTTGGGGCGATATTCCGTCCATGCGGCTCGTTTCGGCGGTGTACAAAGCCATGGGCGAGGACAAAAAAGCCGAAGTTTACCGCGAGGTTGCGGACATTTCCGCAAATTACCTGTACGCAGGCTGCACGGTGATACCGCCCTTTGACAAGCATGAGTATTCGGACAAGGCGAGGGAGATTTACGCGCTCGTGTCGTCCGTTCGTCAGGACGTGGTGCGCGCCTACGACAAGTACAACGTCGACTTCTCGTTCGTCGAAGCGCTTCGCTCGCCCGAGCTCGACTACTACAAGCGCATGGAGTTTATAAACAACTATTCGGGCAGCGGCTGGAAGGAAGTGACCAACGCGTCCGTCAATCCGTCGGCAAAGGTCAGATTCGGGTTTTAGAGGAGAGGAACAATGGCATACAAATCATTCACCGAAGAAGCGTTAGCCGCTTATCGCGAGCGCTACCTCGAAAATTCCGACAAGCTTTCCTATCGAGAACTCGAGGGCGCGGAGGACACGGAAACCGTGCTGTATCGCGACTTGCCGAACACCGAGGTAAAAGGTTATCCATTCGCCAGCGACTACGCGGACGATGACGGCAGAGTGTATTCGCTCGCCGAGTTAGACGAAATGCCGCTATCCGCACGCAAAAAGCTGAAGCTGCGCTTTCATTTTCTTCCGAAGTACCACGAGCTTTACGTCGGCACGACGGGCAGCGGCAAGACCACGGGCTGCATGGAGCCGCAGCTCCGCGCGATTTCCTCACAAAGCAACAAGCCCAACCTCTTCATAACCGACCCCAAGGGCGAGCTGTTTTGTCACAACGCCGACCACCTGAAAAGCAACGGCTATAAGACGTACATACTCAACTTTAAAGACTTCGCGCTGTCCGACAGGTGGAATCCGCTGGGCGAGCTGTACCGCAAGCAGGCGGCAATCCGCGACGAGGGCAACGACGCGGTCACGCGCACGGGCGTGCCGGGAGCGGAGCTGTTCCGCTACGGCGAGGACGGCGAGTTCACGGGCGCGTATATCGAGTACGACGGCAAAGCGTTCCCCTCGCGCGCCGCGTTCAATCGCTACGTCGGCATCAGCCGCGACATGAAAAGAACGGAGGTTTCCTCGCTTGTCAACGAACTCGCCTCCCAGATGATTCCCGTCACGAGTCAGGTCGACCGAGCGTGGGAGCAGGGTGCGCAGAACCTTCTCAAAGGCTTGCTGCTCATTCTCCTCGACGAGGTGAACGACACCGAGTCCGGCTTCGACGAGAGCCTGATGACGCTGAAAACGCTGAACGACTACTACCGCAGACTGCGCCACGACTTCGTGGATTCGGACGAAAGATTGTTCCTTAACAGCTGCGCCGACCATCCGCTGCTTAAAGGCAAGCCCGACGAGGCGATTTACATGATAACCACGGCGCTGTGCAACGCGCCCAACACCTCGAGGAGCTATTGCGGCGTGTTCGAGGGCGCAATCAATATGTGGATGCAGGGGCATATCTTCGCGCTGACCACGGGCAACACGATTGACGTCGACGACAGCGAGCCGTTTGCGATTTTCATCGCGACGCGCGACTACGACAAGAGCGACTACGTCATCGCCGGAGCGTTTATAAATTGGGTCTACCGCAGGATGCTGCTTAAAGCCGAGGAAAAGACGGGCGCGGTGAGCGTGACCGACCCGCCTCGCGCCACGCACTTTATGCTGGACGAGTTCTGTAATATCCCGAGAATAACCGACTTCGAGAACAAAATCGCCACCGCGCGCTCGCGGAACATCTGGTTTCACCTGTTCGTGCAGTCCTATGACCAGCTCGACCTCGTGTACGGCGACAAGCTCGCCTCAGTCATTCGCGACAACTGCAACGCGCAAATTTTCTTAGGCTCGCAAAGCCGCAGTACCAAAGAGCGCTTTTCCGCCGAATGCGGCAAGACGTGGGTGCCGAGCGTACGCACTTACTTCGACTCGCTCGACCGCTCGATGACCGAAGTGGCGGTTGTGCCCGTCAGCGACCTCGACCTTATCCGCGAGGGCGAGATTTACGTCAAGCGGCTGTACATGCCCGTCGTGCTCTCGCAGTTCGTCCGCAGCTACAGGTGCGCCGAGCAGGGCGAGTTCGCGGACTTTTACCGTCCCGACGCGTTCCGCAGGCTCGCGCCCAAAAACCTTATCGACTACACGAGCGCCGAGCATACTTACAAAAAACTCGAACAGAAAATCGAAAAGGACGACGATTTCGACTTCCCGATTTAAGAAAAGCGATTTTGCGCGCGAAAATCGGGCAACAATAAAAATCTGGCAACAATAAAATAATTATTGTCGGCGGACTTGCCGACGAGGAGGACTATTATGGCAGACGGAAACAAAATGGCAGAAAAATCGTTTAACGAGTTTATAAAACGACTCAACAAGCTGAAATGGAATTACAACACGGGCATGGCGAACGGCAACCATGTGATTCGCACCGGCGTTCAGGGCGACGACGTGCCTATGGAGCTGCACTTCGTGTTCGACCGCGAGCGCGAGCTCACGCTTGTGTTCTCCCAGCTCCCCACCGCGCTCCCCAAAGAGAAAATTATCGAGGGCGCGGCTGCCGTCGCAATGATGAACCACAATATTTTGCAGGGTTGCTTCGACCTCAATACCGAAACGGGCGAAATCGTCTTTCGGCTGGTTGACGACTGGACGGGCGGCTTTTCCGACGGCAACGTGTGCGAAAACATGCTGGGCATGACCTGCCAGACCGTGGACAGGTACAACGACAAGCTGATTGCCTTCGCCGAGGGCAAAATCAGCCGCGACGAGCTGTTCGCTTTCGTTCGCGCAAACTAGAATAACGCTCGCCGCCGAGGGATAAAAAGCAAAATCCCATGAGCGGCGCAAACGGAGGGTAATCGACAATGACCGTCGTAACGGTGCTTTGCCTCGTCTACATGACGCTGCTTTTGTGCGCGCTTATCGGCGCGTACTTCGCGGGCGCGGACGACGGCAGGCTGAAAATCAGAAGCCGCAGCGAAAAGCTGAGGTTTCTCAAGTCCTTCAAAAAGGGCAAATTCGCGCTCATCTACCTCGCCGCGTTTCCGCTCTATTACCTCGGAATAAGGCATTCGGGCGAATCGGTTATCGAGTCGCTTATGGACGCGATGAAGAATTGCGTCGAAGTCGTGGTGTTAAAGTACAACTACGGCGACGTCAAGGCGCTCGCGGAGGTAAACTCGCTGTACAAAGCGGTGGTGTTCACCTGCTACGCGCTCGTCACGCTCAACGCTTTCACGTTCGTTTTCACCGTGCTCAGAGAGAAAATCTACAACGCGCGGCGCGCTTTTTCCGTGACGAAACTCGCGAAAAAGTCCTACGTCGTCGTTGGCGACAGCGCCGCAAACCGCGCGATTATCCGCTCGATGGGCAAAAAGAAGAACGCGATTATGCTCGTGGACTCAGTGAACGAGTCCGTCCGCGACTTCGCGTTCGTGGAAAAAATAGCGGTTGCCGGGCTGAAAGGCAAGCCCGTGGGCAGCGCGTTAAAGCGGCTGTTCGGCGGCTTTACCAATAAAAGAGTGAGCGTAATCGTCAACCTCGGCGACGACTCGAGGAACCTGACCGAGTGCGACTCGATTGCTTCGCTTATCGCGGACTGCGGACTCGGGAGATTGGCGACGAGCGAAAACGGCGGCGTAGACGCGTATGTGTTCGGCGAGCCGGAGAACGAGTCGACCTTCCTGTACTACGAAAAAACGACGGGCGGCTGCGTGCACTACGTCAACAAGTACAAGCTGATTGCAATGGACTTCTGCGGCAAGCATCCGCTCACCGAGTTTATGACGGACAAGCAACTCGATACCGCTACGGGGCTTATAACCCCCGAAACGGAAATCAACGTCGTGATGCTGGGCTTCGGCAAAACGGGGCGCAAGCTCTTTCTCACCATGGCGGAGAACAACCGCTTTATGACGAGGGGCGAAAACGGTATCGCGGTGCCCAAAACCGTCAATTATTTCGTCTACGACAAATCCGAAACGAACAACGACAAGACGCTCAACCACGGACTACTGCGCTACGACAGGGTGTACGTCGACATGCTGAGCCGCAAAGCCGAATACCTGCCCGTGCCGGAACCTATTGCGAGGAGAAGCTTCTTTTGTCTGGACGTGGGCGACAACGACTTTTACGTTTCGCTGAAAAGCAATCTCGACAACGGCGGCGACAACGCCTACAACTACGTCATCGTGTCGTGCGGCACGGACTTACAGAACCTCGACCTTGCCGAAAAACTGACCGAAAAGCTGTCCGAGTGGGGTAAGCGCGGCAACACCAAAATCTTCGTCAAAATACGCAACGGCTCGCTCACGGGCAAAGTCGTGGACAAGAACTACGCGCGCCGCGGCGGCTATTACACGTTCGGCAGTGAATCGGAAACGGTATACAGCCTCTCGCGCATTACGAGCGAGGAGAACGAGCGCATGGCGAAGGACAGGCATTTCTGCTACACCTACGAGAACGCCGCAGACGGCAAAACCGAAGAGGAGGTTCGCCGCGCCGCCAACGAGAAATGGTACGTCGGCTGGCAGCAGGTGCAGCGCGAGTCCAACGTCTACGCCTGCCTCGCGATAAGAATGAAGCTCCAGCTTCTCGGCTTCGACCTCAGCCGCGACCCGGGCGCTCCCGACGCGAGCCGCGAGTTTATGAAAAAGTACGCCGATGGCGACGAGATTAAGTACACCGGAAGGGAAGTCATGGGCAAGAAAATCGTCGACTACGGCGACTGCAATTTCGTGCACGGCTCGGTACGCGATAATTTCGCGCGGCAGGAGCACGAGCGGTGGAACGCGTACATGATTAGCTCGGGCTATGTGCCGGCGACAATCGAGGAGATAAGAACACTGGAAAAGTCGGAAATGCTGGCTCGCCGCAAGCACGCCAACATAACCACGTTCGAGGGCTTAATCGACTACCGCAAAATCATGAGCGAAAAGAACGGCATGAGCGAGGCGGACAACGACGTGATAAAGTACGACTACCAGATTATGGACGATTTGCCGTGGCTGCTCGGCAGAGGCGGCTATAAGATTGTAAAGAAGAGCGACCGAAAATGAAAGCCTGCATACTGATAAACGCGTTTCTTCGCGGCGAGGAGTATCTTTACCAGCCGCGCCGAATCCGCGAGGAACTTGTCAAGCTCGGCGTAGAAGCCGACGTGCGCACGCCCGGAAATATGCCCGTGTACGTCGACCGCGGCGAGATAGTAAACGCGCTTGACGGCTACGACTTTTATATCTATCTCGATAAGGATAAGTACATTCTCGACGCGCTGAACAGGACGGGCAAACTAGTGTTCAACTCCGCGCGCGCAATCGAGCTTTGTGACGACAAGATGTCGACCTACATGGCGCTCGCAGGCAGCGGCGTGCCGCTCGTTAAGACCGTTCCGGGGCTGTTGTGTTTCGACGGCAATGCGAAAATCGAGGAGAGCTCGATCGAGCGGATTGAAAGTCTTATCCCGTACCCGATAGTGGTAAAGGAGGCTTACGGCTCGCAGGGTAAGGGCGTTTTCCTTGCGAATAACCGCGCCGAACTCGCCGCGATAGCCGAACGCGTAAAGTGCAAGCCGCACCTTTTTCAGCGGTTTGTCGCCGAAAGCCGAGGGCGCGACCTCCGCGTGATAGTGCTGGGCGGCAAAGTGTTGGGCGGCATGTTGCGCCGCGCCGAATCGGAGGACTTTCGCTCCAACGTGGGCGCAGGCGGCAGCGGCGTGGCTTACCAGCCTAGCGAAGAGCAGGCGACGGCGGCGATAAAGGCAGCCCGGGCGCTGGGGCTGGACTACTGCGGCGTGGATTTGCTGTTCGGCGGCAGTGGCGCGCTTGTGTGCGAAGTCAATTCCAACGCGTTTTTCCGCGCGTTCGAGAGCGCGACGGGTATAAACGTCGCCGCGGCTTACGCCCGATATACGGTGGAAAAAGCGATGGCGGCGAGAAAGTAAAATCAAGCCGAACGCTCGTCCGCGCACGCGTTTTTTGCGATAAAATAATAAAAATTTATAAAAAACATAACTTTCCTTGCCGATTAAGCCCGAAAATGCTTGCAAATTTGAAAATTTGCCTGTAATATCTAATGGGTGAGTATATTGACGGAAAAACGCGATTATAAATCGACGACTTACGAAATAGAGGAGCGGTACTTTTCGCCGTTTGCCGCGAAGAGCAAGGATACTCGCGGCAGAGCCGTACCCATCGAGGAAAGCCCGATGCGCACCGAGTATCAGCGCGACCGCGACAGAATCATTCATTGCAAAGCGTTTCGTAGATTAAAGCACAAAACGCAGGTTTTTCTTGCGCCCGAGGGCGACCATTACCGCACGCGGTTGACGCACACGCTTGAGGTCAGTCAGATAGCTCGCTCGATTTCGAGAGCGCTGTGGCTGAACGAGGACCTGACCGAGGCGATTGCGCTCGCGCACGACTTAGGGCACACGCCCTACGGACACGCCGGCGAGAGAGCGCTCGGCAGCCTCACGCACTTTTGCCACAACGAGCAGTCGCTGAGAATGGTAGACGTGCTCGAATACGACGGCAAGGGCATGAACCTTACCTACGAGGTGCGAGACGGCATACTCAACCACACGAGCCGCGGCAACGCCTGCACGCTCGAGGGACACGTCGTCGCCTGGAGCGACCGCATCGCCTACATCAACCACGACATCGACGACGCCATTCGCGGCGGCGTGATAAAGGAAACGGACATTCCCGAGCGTTACAGGCTCAAATTCGGCGAAAACAACGGCAAGCGCATCGACTCGATGGTGACGAACGTCATCGAAAACAGCTTCGCTCGCTCCGTCGTGGAGCCGTCCGACGACTTTAAGACGGACATCATGGGTCTGAGAGAATTTTTGTTTGAAGCCGTCTACCGCTCGCCGATAGCCAAAGCCGAAGAGGGCAAGGCGATAGACATGATAAAGTTCCTTTACGAGTATTTTTACAAGAACAAGGACAAGATACCGCGCGAATTTTTAGACATGGACAGCGCGCTCGAACAAAAGGTGTGCGACTACATATCCATGATGAGCGACCAATTCGCGGTGAGAATATACGAGGACATAACCGTCCCGAAAAGCTGGTCAAAATTTTAGGAGCAAGGACAAATAAGCTTTGGAAAACGACTTTCGAGCATGGAAAGAAGAGCTTTTGGCTAAGACCGACCTCGCGAAGGTAATTTCGCGGTACGTTCCGCTGAAGCGCAAGGGCAGAACCCTGTGGGGGTGCTGTCCGTTTCACCATGAAACCGAACCGTCGTTCGCCGTTAACGAGGACAAGCAGTTTTACCACTGCTTCGGCTGCAAGGAGAGCGGCAACGCCATAACGTTTATAGAAAAAATAGAAAGCGTGGACTTTATCGACGCGGTGAAAATGCTCGCCGCCGAAGCCAAAATGGAGCTTCCGGCGTTCGACAAATCCAAATCCGCAGACGGCGGCATATCGCGCGAGAAACGCGAGCGGCTGTACGCGCTCATGCGCGACGCGGCAAAGCACTACCACGACAATCTTTACGGCGAACGCGGCAAGCTCGCGCGCGACTACCTCGAAGCAAGACAGGTGCCGCAGCGGCTCGTCACGCGTTTCGGTTTCGGCGCAAGCTACGACGGCGAAGATATAATAAATTTTCTTCTCGGTAAGGGCTACACCAGGGCGGAAATGAAAGAAGCCGGGCTTATCGAGCAAAAAGCAGACCGCTGGTACGACGTGTTCTACGGACGGCTGATGATACCGATTATCAACAACTTCGGCGAAGTGGTGGCGTTCGGCGGCAGACTTATCGACCCCGGCACGCACATTCCCGTCAAGTACCGCAACTCGTCCAACACGCCCATTTTCGACAAGTCGCGCACGCTGTACGCAATCAATCTTCTCAAAAAGAAGAAACAGCGCGAGCCCGTAAACAACGTGATAATCACCGAGGGCTATATGGACGTCCTCGCGCTCCACAAGGCAGGTTTCGACACGGCGGTAGCCAGCATGGGCACCGCGCTCACCTACGCTCAGGCGAAACTAATCCGCAACTATTCGACCAACGTGTATATAAGCTACGACGGTGACAGCGCGGGGCAGACCGCAACGCTGAGAGGACTCGACATACTGCGCGAAGCCGGGCTTAACGTCCGCGTGGTGTCGCTCCCCGACGGACTCGACCCCGACGACCTCATAAAGCAGCGCGGCGCGGAAGCCTATGCGCAGCTTCTCAAAGAGGCTCAGCCGCTTCCGGCGTTCAAGCTCAACTACCTTAAAAACCGCTTCGACTTGACAACGCCCGACGGCAAAGCCGCCTACGCGATAGAAGCGATGAAGGTGGTAAAAGCTCTTGAAAACCCCGTCGAAATTGAAGAATACATGAAAATCGTGCATGACGCCACGGGCTACTCGATGGAAACGCTGAGAAAACAGGCGGACATTTCCGCGCCCGAGGAAAAGCGTGCGAGCGCGTTCGCGCCCGAAGAGCAGCCAAAGCCGCAGACGGAACGCCGCGACAAAGCGGAGCTTTTCGTGGTGGCGAGCGCGGCTCACGGCATGCCATACGTCGACTATGACGAGGACGTATATCCATACCTTAAAAGCGACGTCGACCGCGAGATTTATTCGCGTTCGGCGGAGAAATTCCGCTCGGGCGCGCTTCCGTCGGTTTCCGCGCTGTACAGCGAGTACGCGCCCGAAAGCGTCGACGAAATCGTCGAGTACGAGTTTATGCAGGGCGACGACGAGGCGAAGTACCGCGCGTGCGTAAATCGGCTGAAAATCGAGCACCTTCAGGGCGAGATAGAGCGATTGAACGATGAATATAAAGCTACGAAAGACGCAAGGCTTGTGCCGGAACTCGGAAAGATGAACGCGCAGCTGAGGGGCTTGAAAAACGGAGGAAGCAATGAGTAAAATAAAGAAAATAGACATAGCCGAGATAGTGCCGGCGAAAAAGACAATCGCCGACGAGCTCGAGCTGTTGCTTGCGGCGGCGCGAAAAAAAGGCTGTCTTACAACCGACGAGGTGACGAGAGATTTGGTCATAAACTGCGACGCCTCGGCTGCCGACGTCGACAAAGCCTACGACTACCTTGCGTCCAAAAGCGTGATTATCGTGCGCGAGGAGCAACCGCCGATCGACGCCGACGAGTCCTACTCGGGCGAAGATTCGACGAGGCATTACTTAAAGCAGCTCGGCAAGGTAGAGCTACTGACCGCCGAAGAGGAGCGCGAGCTCGCACGCCGCGTTTCCGAGGGCGACAAGGAGGCGAGAAACGCGCTCACCGGCGCGAACCTGCGGCTCGTGGTGTCGATTGCCAAGCATTACGTCGGCAGAGGGCTGGACCTCGACGACATCATTCAGAACGGAAATCTGGGGCTTATGACCGCCGTCGACAAGTTCGACTACACCAAGGGCTTCCGCTTTTCGACCTACGCCACCTGGTGGATTCGCCAGGCAATCACGCGCTCGATGGCGGACCTCGCGCACCCGATACATATCCCCGGCTACGTCAAGGACAACATCGACAGAATGAAGCGCATGGCTGCCGACATCGAACAGAAAACGGGCGTGCCGGCAGAGGACGAGGAGCTTGCCACTCGCATGAACATCACCGCGGAGCGCGTCAGATTCTATCGTCAGTTGATGCAAAAACCCAAGTACACCGACGAAGCGGTGGGCGATGACGGCGACGGCGCGACGTTCGGCGAGAGCATTCCCGACCCGACCGCGCCCATGCCCGAGGACATCATCGAACAGGGACTGTTAAAGGAGTTGCTGTTCGCCGCGATTTCCGCGCTAGAGCCGCGCGAGCAGATAATCATTCTCGACCGCTACGGGCTGAAAGACGGCAAGCCGAAAACGCTGGAGGAAGTGGGACTTTTGCACAACATCACGCGCGAGCGCGTCCGTCAGGTTGAGCAAAAAGCGCTGAAAAAGCTGCGGAGCCCCAAGCTCAGCAAGCAAATCAGAAACTACCGCAACAACGCCTAGCGCGGCGAATTTGCGGCGGCAAAAACGGTAATAATATCATAATGGCGAATCCTGATAATTTATTCGATTACGTTCAGGAGCTAAAATCGGACGACAGAGCCGTCCTTCGAGGAATTATGGAAAAACAAGCATTAGACAAAATTATCAAAGCACTCAACGAGAAATACAAGACCGAAGGCAAAGTGACCTACGACGACGTAAACAACGCGTTCGGCGGCGGCACGCCGGCGCCCGAGGACGTGGACGACGTGCTGAGCGCACTGTGCGACAAGGGCATCGAGCCTGTCGCCGCGCCTGCAACGCCTGCCGCACCTACTCCGGCGCTCGGCGAAAAAATAGAGAACGAAATCAAGCGGCTGATAAAAATCGGCAAAACTCACGGACACCTTACCTACGACGAGGTGGGCGAAAAGCTGGCTGTCGAGTGCGAAGCGAGCGCCGAGCAGATGGAAGCCGTTTTCAAGATTCTCGGCGATAACGGCATTCAGATAATCAACAACACGGTTGACCTCATTCACGACGACATCGACCAGATTATGAACGAGGTTTCCGTCGACGACCCCGTAAAGGTGTACCTTAAAGACATCGGCAAAGTGCCGCTTCTGACCGTCGACGAGGAGCTCGAGCTCGCGCATCGCATGTCGCAGGGCGACGAAGCGGCGAAAAAGCGGCTCAGCGAAGCCAACCTGCGCCTTGTCGTGTCGATTGCAAAGCGCCACGTCGGGCGCGGCATGCTTTTCCTCGACCTCATTCAGGAGGGCAACCTGGGACTTATGAAAGCGGTGGAGAAGTTTGACTACACCAAGGGCTTCCGCTTTTCGACATACGCCACCTGGTGGATTCGCCAGGCAATCACGAGGGCGATTGCCGACCAGGCGCGCACCATTCGTATCCCCGTGCACATGGTGGAAACGATAAACAAGCTTACGCGCACGACGAGATTACTCGTGCAGAAATACGGCAGGGACCCGACGCCTGCGGAAATCAGCGCGGAAATGGGCGTGTCGGAAGAGCGCGTCCGCGAGATTCAGCGCATAGCGCTCGACCCTGTGTCGCTGGAAACGCCTATCGGCGAGGAAGAGGACAGCCACCTCGGCGACTTCATCGAGGACCAGAACGTCAGCGCGCCGCAAGACGCCGCCACGTTCACCATGCTGAAAGAACAGCTTTTGGGCGTGCTCGACACTCTCACCCCTCGCGAGGAAATGGTGCTCAGGCTTCGCTACGGCATCGACGACGGTCACCCCAGAACGCTCGAGGAGGTAGGTAAGGAGTTCGGCGTAACCCGTGAGCGTATCCGCCAGATAGAGGCGAAAGCGTTGAGAAAGCTCCGCCACCCCCAGCGCAGCAAGAAACTGAAGGACTTTATCGATTGATTACGCGCATAGACGCGGTTTGCTCGCTGATTTTACCCGGAGAATCGCTTGCGGACATCGGCTGCGACCACGGACTGGTGGCGAAGTACGCGCTCGACCACGGCGTGAAAAGCGTTATCGCGGCGGACGTCAGCGAAAAATCGCTGAATAAGGCGCGCGAGCTCCTGTCCGGCAGACAGAACGTGCGATTCGTCGTCAGCGACGGTTTCGACTCGATAGACGAGCGCGTGGAACAAGCGGTTATCGCAGGTATGGGCGGCAGTAAAATAGTCGAGCTCATAGACAGGCTTGACTACCGACCGTCGCTTATTCTCGGCGCGCAGAGCGACCGAAGGAAGCTCCGCGAGTACCTTGTAACTCACGGCTATAAGATTACGCGCGACTTTTGCTTTTACGACCGCGGAAAGTACTATGACTTTATCCGCGCCGAAGAGGGCGAGAGCGAACGCTACAGCGAAACGCAGCTCGAGTACGGCGCGTTTTACAAGCAAAGAAACGCCGATTTACGGGCGAAAGCGGAGGAGCAGAAACGCAAAATTCTCGGCTACAAGCTCACGCTCGAGAACGAAAAAAGACTGGAAATGGCGGAGGAGGTGCTATCGTGGCAACAATAAAGGACGTTACGGACGCGTTTTTGCGCATTGCGCCGCCGACCGACATGGAAGAGGGCGAATACGACAACGTGGGGCTTCTGGCAGGCAGTTTGTCGGCAACCGTCACGCGCGCGCTGTGCTGTCTTGACGTCACTCGCGCCGTCATCGACGAAGCGATAGAAAAAGGCGCGGAGCTGATTGTCGCGCATCACCCGATGATTTACGCCCCGATTAAATCCGTCGCCGACGATTCGGTCACGGGAGCCAAGCTAATCAAGGCGATAAAGAACGGCATAGCGATTTACGCCGCGCACACCAACCTCGATTTCACCCCGGACGGCATCAACGATTACGCCGCAGAGCTACTGAAACTGAGCGACGTCGAAGTTATGTGCCCGTTCGGACAAAAGGGCGCCGGGCTCGGGCGCGTGGGCGAGCTCCCGAAGGAAACAACCGCAGACGAGCTGAGGGAGTTGTGCGGCAAAGCGTTTCGCGACGACTTTGTGAGGATAATCGGTGACAAGAACGCGGCCATACGCCGGGTAGCCGTGATAAACGGCGCAGGCGGCGGCGACGTTAAATATATCGACTCTGCGATTAAGGCGGGCGCGGATTGCCTCGTCACCGCCGACGTCAAGCACCACGTCGCGGTCTACGCCGTCGACAGGGGCTTTACGCTCGTCGAACCGCAGCATTACACGATGGAACACGTCTATATAGAAAAGCTTGCGCAAAAGCTCGGCGCGCTTTTGCCCGAGGTGCAAGCGCTCGTATCGGAAAAAGACGTTATACCGCGCGTTTAAGGCGCAACAAAATAACAAAAAAACGACGGATCGGGGCTTCCGCCTCGTCCGCCACGGAGGATATTATGGATTTCACGAAATTGTTAGAGTATCAGAAAGTCGACCTCGAGTACAAAAAGCTCAACGACGAGGTAGTCGGAAACAAGGATTACAAGACGATGAAGGCGAAAAAGGAAGAGTTCAACGCCGCGAAACAGGCGGTGGGCGAAGCCGAAGCTCTCGCAGAGTCCGTAATGAACGCATACAACGGCGCATTGGAATACATGAAAGCCAACGCCGACAAGATTGAAGCGGTAGTCGCGCGCCTCACCGCCGGCGAGCTTAACGAGGACGAAGAAAAAACCGCCGTAGACGAGCTCGAAACGCTTAAAGCCGCGCTTAACGAATGGGAGAAAAAGGCGGCGGCGCTGAAAGCCAACGCCGACAAGGCGATTGCCGACTTCACCGAGGCGCAAAAGACGGGCAAGACCGCTCGTACTGTGTACGCCGACTCCAAGGCAAAGTACGAGGAATTTAAAAAAAGCAAAGAGCAGGAGTACGAAAAAATCAAAAACCGCCTTGCCGAACTGCAAAAGACCGTCGAGCCCAAGGTTTTCGAGGTGTACAAGCAGATTACCGCCGAGGGCAAGTACCCGGCGTTCGTTCCGGCAATCGGCGATGACGCTTCGCCGGCTTGCGGCGCGTGCGGAATGGGGCTGTCGGGCACGGCGAAGAGCGACCTCAAAAATCAGGGCTACTGCCGTTGCGAAACCTGCCGCAGAATAATTTTCAAGCAGGAATAACGGACGGAAGAGAAAAAGGGGAGGAACGCGGTAACGCACGGGCGAGAGCTCGCATAAAGTTTTACCGAAGGACGGAACAAAATTGTTCCGAAGAAAAGCGAAAGGAAAGGATTTATGAGCAAAATTACTAAGGCGGTCATACCTTGCGGCGGCATGGGTACGAGGTTTTTGCCTATTACCAAAGCCGTGCCCAAGGAGATACTGCCGATAGTCGACACCCCGGTGCTCGGCTACATAGTGAACGAAGCGATTGACGGCGGCATGACGGACATTTTAATCGTCATCAACAGCCACAAGGAGATGATTCGCGAATATTTTTCGCCCAATCCCGAGCTCGAGGATAAGCTCGTATCTTGCGGCAAGACCGAGTACGCGAGCATGCTGAAAAGCATTTATTCGCGCGCAAACATTTCGTTTGCCTATCAGGAAAAACCGCTCGGCAGCGGCGACGCCGTGTACAAAGCCAAGGGCTTTACGGGCAACGACCCGTTCTGCCTTGCTTGGGGCGACGACCTTATCGTGGGCGACGAGCCCGTAATGGGTCAGCTCGCGGCGGCTTACGACGAGCTCGGCTGCCCGATACTCGGCGTGCAGCGTTTCGACGGCGACGATATAGTGAAATACGGCGTCGCGGCGGTGTACGAGAGCCGCGGCATGGCTCACAAATGCAGCGGTATCGTGGAAAAACCGCCGCTCGACAAACTCCCGTCGCGCTATGCGAGCCTGGGGCGGTACGTCCTCGACGCGCGCGTTTACGACGAAATCGAGCGCACTCCCGTGGGTAAGGGAGGCGAGTATCAGCTCACCGACACGCTCAACCAAATGTGCGGCACCTGCGGCGTGTACGCCTACGAGTTTATCGGCAAACGCTACGACATGGGCGACAAGCTGGGCGCGACTACCGCGACCGTCGAGTTCGCGCTCAAAAGCCCCGAGTTCGGCTCGCGCTTCAAGGCGTACTTAAAAGAGCTCGTCGAAAAACTGTAAATTATGGGATACATAAATTCGTTCGTCCTGACCGACGACCCCGAAGCCATAGAAAGAGGCAGGAAATGCGGCGTTACGGAGTTTACCGTAGCGACGCGTTTTCCGCGCGCGTTCGAGAATTTAGCCGGCGTTACCGTGTACAAAACAGTGGACAAGCCTTCGGACTGCGACTATCCGCGGCTGTTTTTGCCGGAGCTTACCGACGACGCGAATACCGACGCCGTGGCGGAAGCGGTGCTGTCCGGGAAATCGAGCGCGATTATCGCCGCCGGCTACTCTCTGGACGAGTCGGGAGCGGTAGACGTGAGGTTTCATTTGTCGCCCGTACAACTCGTCCACAAGCTTGGGTTATTGGACGGCGGCACGATTGTGGGTGGTGTGTACCTTGACCGCGACGACGTCGACCTTATGGCGCAGTGCGGTGCAAGGCTTATTCTTTGCCCGACCTCGTCGATGGGGCACGGCTTCGGAATACCGCACTTTCCGGCGTATATAAAAAAGCTCGACGTTCGCCTCGGCAGCGGCGACAACCGCTTCAACCGTGACGGCGACATGCCGAGCGAAGCACGCGCTCTGCTTCTCGGTTGCAACGCCGAAATGCGCGACGAAAAATCCGTGGACGTGCGGCGGCTTTTCGGGTGCTTTTCGGACGAAGTGCCGGATTGTTGCGATGAGGTCCTTTTCGGGTCACGGCGGCAGACGAAATAAAATTCGACAAAATCATAGAAAACCGACGTAAATCGATTGACAAACGACCGCCGTTTTAGTATAATAGTCAAGTCATTTAAGCGAGGGTGGCGAAACTGGCAGACGCGCACGTTTGAGGGGCGTGTGGGCAACCATACGGGTTCAAGTCCCGTCCTTCGCACCAACAGAAGAAAGACCGCAGTAGAGCGGTCTTTTTTTTGTGCGCGTCTTAAGTTTCGCGGCGAAAATACTCCGCTCGGCGCGCCTCGCTCCGTGGCGTTCGCTCACTGCGTTCGCTCGGCTGAGGGCAGACGCGCACGTTTGAGGAGAGTGCGAAAGCAACCATACGGGTTCAAGTCCCGTCCTTCGCACCAACAGAAAACGGCACCGCAGGGTGTCGTTTTTTGTGTGTGCAGGTTTATGAGCTCCGGTGAATGTCTATAACGTCGCGCCGCAACATTCCCCCGAAAGCCGCGTCAAAGATCTTGACAATGGCGGCGAGATGTGATATACTCGCTTGCGAAATCAATCGTTGCCACCGGGTAACGAAAAATGCTTAAAGAGCATTCGTAACGCGTCGTCAGGTCTTAGAAGACGCGGAACGAGTGCTTTTTTTACGGAAAGGAGCGCGTTATGCGGGAGAAAAAGAAGTTTTATTTTACAGGCTGCGAGCTGGCGCTGTGGGGCGCGTCGATTGCCGCGATAATCATATCGTTCTTTGTATTCGGCGGCAAGGGCGTGCTGTCGCTGATAGCCTCGATAATCGGTGCGACGTCGCTGATTTTTATCGCCAAAGGCAACCCGATAGGGCAGGCGCTCACCGTGGTTTTCAGCGTGTTGTACGGGATAATCTCCTTAAAGGTCCGCTACTACGGCGAAATGATAACCTACCTCGGCATGACCGCGCCCATGGCGATAGCCGCGCTGATAAGCTGGCTGCGGCACCCGTACAACGGTAACCGCGCCGAAGTCAGCGTAAACAGGTTAAAACCGACGGAATACGCGTTCGCGTTCCTGCTCACGGGCGCGATAACGTTCGCGTTCTACTTCATTCTGAGGGCGATGAACACGGCGAACCTGATACCGAGCACTGTGTCCGTCGCTACCAGCTTTATCGCGATTTACCTCACCGCGCGCCGCAGCCCGAACTATGCGCTGGGCTACGCCGCCAACGACGTGGTGCTCATCGTGCTGTGGGTAATGGCAAACGCCGCGACAGGCGAGTACGTTTCGGTCATAGCGTGCTTTTCGGTATTTTTCCTAAACGATGTTTACGGCTTCATAAATTGGCGCAGAATAATGAAACGCCAGCATGAAAAAGCGGAATCCGCCGAGCGCGGCGAAATCCTTACCGAAAGCCCGGGCGAAGATTCAAAAGCCGAATAATCGACAAAAAGCAACGGACAAGTCGCGCCGTTGCTTTTTTATAAGCGAAAAGCAGGGATTTATAATCGGATTTGATATTGTTTTACTCGAAAATTTGTGCGATAATATTATAAACCGACGATTAGTCGCGGCTTTTGTCGCTATTGCGATAGGCTACCGGCGTCATGCCGAACTTGCGGCGGAACAGCGACGAAAAATGATTCGGGTCGGAAAAGCCCGATTCGAGGGCTATGCGCGAAACCGATTCGTCCGTCGTCCGCAGCTTGATTTTTGCCTGCGAGAGCTTGAAATCGGTGACGAACGCGGCGAGCGAAGTACCGTTCTTTTGCTTAAAGACGAAGCGAATGTGCGACTCGGAATAGCCGAGCGCGGCTGCGATGTCGGGAATATTGAAGGGCTTTGAGTAGTTTTCGTAAACGTAGCCGAGAATTTTGGAGTTTACGAGGTCATAGCCGCCAAGCGGCACTCTGTCGCGCACGAAGCCGAGATAAAACTCGATCAGCATGTACCTTAGCGGCGCAAGCGCGGATTCGAGATAATCTTCGGACGGGGTAGCGGTGTCGAGCGCGGCATACTCACGGGCGTAAGCTTCGGGGAGCTCGCGCTCGTGAAACCTGAAAAACTTTTCCGAGCGAGCCAGCTTGCCGCGATAACCCGTAACGTGCAGGTAAGCAATAGTCGTGCCCTCGTACACCACGGGGCGGATAAATTCCTCCACGCCGTAGGGGCAAACGGCGTACACGGGCTCGCGAAGCCGCTTGCCGACAAGCCGATTTTTATTGTAGTAGCATGTTCGCGTATCCTGCGACTTCACGAAATTGCACAGCGAGCAGTGATGATACTCGATTACGCCGAACGAGGGGTACAGGAGCTTGAGCTTTCTGTCGACGAACGTAATCGACAGCTTGAGCCCGGCTCCGCGCACGAAGCCCACATAGTTTTTTATGTCGCGGATAATTGTAACGTCGTCCGTAAGCATTTTACAGAAAATCCTTTGCCGCTTGGGCGAAAAAGCTTTATATTCCGATTATATAACGAAAGCTTGCGCTTGTCAACGGTTGCGAGCGAAAAGGAGAAATCAATGGCACTTGAAAAGAAAGAAATCCGTGCGGATTTATGCGTCGTCGGCGGCGGCATAGCAGGCACGTTCGCCGCGATTTTCGCCGCGCGGCAGGGAGTCAGAGTCGCGCTCGTGAACGAACGCCCCGTGCTCGGCGGCAACGCTTCGAGCGAGATTCGCATGTGGATTTGCGGCGCGCAGCAAAAGGGCTGCCGCGAGAGCGGACTCGGCGAGGAGCTGAATATCCGCAATTATTACTACAACCCCGACAAAAATCCGTACCTTTTCGACGTCACGCTTCTCGGCATGGTAAAGAATGAGAAGAATATCGAGCTGCTGCTCAATTCCACGGTGCACTCGGCGAAAACGGAGAACGGCGTGATAAAGAGCGTGACCGCCTACCGAATGACCACGCAGACGGAAATCACGATTAGGGCGAAATACTACGCCGACTGCTCGGGCGACAGCATTCTCGCGCCGCTCACGGGAGCGGAGTTTATGCGAGGGCGCGAAAGCAAAGCCGAAACGGGCGAGCAGATGATGTTCTACGGCGGCGAGGGCGACGACAAGACGATGGGCAACAGCCTGCTGATTCAGGCTCGTTACGTCGGGAAAAAGGTGAAATTCACCGCGCCGTCGTGGGCGGAAAAGGTGAGCGCGGAAAAACTGAAGAGCAAGGGAACGTGCCTCACTTCGCCGTGGGATAACTTCTGGTACCTCGAGCTCGGCGGCAACGACGATACTATTGCGGACGCGGAGAAGCTTAACGCGCGGCTTATGGCGCTGTGCCTGGGCGTGTGGGATACGATTAAGAACTCGGGCGAGTTCGACGCGGACGAGTACGACCTCGGCTTTTTCGGGTTTCTGCCGGCAAAGCGCGAGTCGCGGAGAATGCGCGGCGACTACGTTATGACCGCTTGCGACATAGCGAGCGGCGGCGCGTTTCCCGACGTCGTCGCCTACGGCGGCTGGAGCCTCGACGACCACAATCCCGACGGCTTCGACAGCCCCGAGGGCAACCACGCGATACCGCTCGACAAGCCCTACGGCATACCTTACCGCTGCCTGTACTCGAAAAATATCGGCAATCTGTTCTTTGCCGGGCGCAATATCTCGATGACTCACCTTGCCATGAGTTCGGCTCGCGTCATGGGCACTTGCGGCACGCTGGGCGAAGCGGTGGGAGCGGCTGCGGCGGTCGCGCTCCGTCACGGCGTAAGCCCGAGAGAAGCCGCCGAATATATCGGCGAAATCCAAAGCCTGCTCCTCGAAAACGACTGCTTCCTGCCGCATGTGAACAGGGAAGCGTCGCCTGTTGCAAAAGCCGCAACGATTACTTGTCCGCACTCGGAAAACCTTGCCGCGCTCCGAAGCCCTCTTGAACGCAACCTTCCCGGCGAGAACAACGCGGCTTATATAGAAAACGGCGCGCCCGTGACCTGTGACCTCGGCAAAGCGCGTTTTGTCGGGCGCGTAAGGCTAGTGCTTGACAGCGACTTCGAGCGCGACACGTTCGGCGGCGTCGACTACTGCGAAAAAATCCACTCGATGCGCTGCAACGTGCTGTCTGATTCTCCCACGCTGTTCGTACCCAAAACCCTCGCAAAAGCTTTCGAGCTCGTGGGCGAGAGGGAAAACGGCGAAATCGTCACGCTGTATTCGACGGATAAAAACCTCGCCCGAAACGTCCTCGTGCCCGTTGCCGCCGAGCTTAAAAGAATCACGCTTACGATAAAATCGAACTACGGCGACTCGCCCGTCACGCCCCTGTTCACATTCGACGTAAAATAAGCAAACAAATCAAAAAAAACGACCGTCTGCCGATAATCGGTACGGTCGTTTATATGTTTGTCACCCGTTATATTCTATTTAATCAGTCTTTCGCGCAACCTTTCCGCAAAATCGGCGTACATGCGCTCGACGACTGCGGTGCGACGGGGAAGTTCTGCCGAGGTTTCCGCTTCGGCGCGCTCCGTTTCCTCGCGCGGCGGCTCGACTTTTTCGATTTCTTTGGTTTTCGTTTCGGGATTATCGTCAAGCCCCGTAATCCTGCGCAAAACCTCGGGCGTAATTTTATGCCGTATCGCGACGTTGCGAGGAGGAAAAGCTTCGTGAACCTCCGTTTCCGTGACCTCGACTGCGACATTTTCGTCCGCGTCCACGACTGCCGAGTCGGGCGAAATAGCCCCTGTCGCTTCCTCGCTCGGCTGTTCGTCGGCAGGCAGGGTAGCCGCGTTCGCCGCGTCACCCGTCGTCTTTTCGACTGCGTTCTCGTCCGCACCGCCGCCAAGCTGTTCCGAGCGCTCCTCGTCGATGCCGATTTGACCGTCGCTTTCAACGCGCATCGTGATGCCGCCCGAGCGTATCGTTTCGGGAGCCTGCGCGGCGTTTTCCGTTTCGTCGCTCGCGTAAACGTCGGCGGCAAAGTCCGCGACCGAGCGATAGCGGTCTTTCGCGAACACGGCGAGCGCCTTCATTAGCGCGCGTTCCTGCCGCTCGGTAATTTTCGCGCCGAGCTGCGACGGCGGAATAATCGTGTCGTCGTACATGCGCTGAATACTCTCGGGCGGCAGCTGCCCGGTAATGCAGTAGTAAATTGTCACGCCGAGAGCGTAAACGTCCGTCCAAGGACCTTGCTCGCCGTGCAGACGGTATTGCTCCTCGGGCGCAAAGCCCTGCTTCAATACTATCGAAACCGACTGTCCGTCGGGATTGGATTCTTTCGACGCGCCGAAATCAATCAGCTTGACCTCGTTGGACTTGGTGATGAGAATGTTGTCGGGCGAAACGTCGCGGTGAATAAGCCCCGTCTTGTGCACCGCTTCCAGCGAGAGAATGACGGGCTTTAAGATGGTGAGCGCGGTGGTGGCGTCCAGCTTGCCCTTGCGCCTGACGTAGCGTTTCAGCGAAATCCCGTCAAGGTACTCCATCACGATATAAGCCGTGTTGTTAGCCGAGAAAAAGTCGTAAACGCTGACTATTCCCTCGAGGTTGTTGACGGAGGAGAGGTGCTGCGCCTCGTCGATAAAACGTTTCAGTCCGCGGTTTGTCGCCGCGTGGTTTTGCTTGGAGTTGATTATAATCTGGCTGGAGCGCGGGTCGCGCGAAACGTAGCCGCTGGGGTAGTACTCCTTGATTGCGACGTGCTTACCCGTGGTTATGTCCCACGCCGAGTAGGTTATGCCGAAACCGCCCTCGCCGATTGCGCGGTCGATAAGGTATCGCTTGCGCAGAAGCGAGCGTTTGCCCAGCTGATGCGGCGCGTTGGGCGTGTCGTCCGCCTTTTTTCCGCATGCGGAACAAACGCGCTCCGAATCGAGGTCGCCGAAGCAGTACAGACAAATATTCCGATTGTTGCGTATTCTTGCCATCGTCAGTCGTTACTCTTTTCCTCGTTTTCGCTCGCGTTGTCGGTCTTGTCGTCCGCGTTATTGCCGCTTGTCTTGTCGTCGTCGGCGTTTTTCTCCGATTTTTCGTCGTCGCTTTCGTCGTCGCTTTCGTCGTTCTCGTCGTCGCGGCTCACCGCCGAGAAGCTGTCGTTGCCGCCGAAAAGCACGATTAGCGCGGTGTAGTTGTCGTTATTCTCGGGCGCGCGCGAAACAAGGATTTTCTCGAGCGAGGAGAGTATCAGCGCGGCGTCCGTGCCTTCCGCGATAGCCTTTTCCATGTCCGCCTCGTAAACGTACTCCCAAAAACCGTCGGTGCACACTAGCAGTGCGTCGCCGCTTTTCACGCCGTCGCAAAGCTTGAAATCGGGCTGTACGAAGTAGTCCGAGCCGATTACCCTGGTCAGTTTGTTCTGGTCCTTGTGCGTGCGAATATCGTCGTAGGAAATCTCGCCGCGGTCGGCTGCAAGCCGCGCCAGCGAATGGTCCTTTGAAAAGAACTCCGTCTTTCCGTCGCGGAAGAAATATATTCGGGTGTCGCCCTCGTGCGCGCAAATCATCTTATCGTCGCGGACAATCGCCACCGACAGGGTGGTGCAGCCCTGGCGAAGCTCGGGAGAAACGCTTTTGATTTTGTGAATGGCGGCGTGGGCGTACTTGAACAGTTTGTTCATAAACGCGCCCGAAAAAATATCGTCGTCGCGCCTTACGGCTTTTCGGAAACACTTGAGCGCGGCTTTGACCGCAGTTTCCCCTGCGAACTCGCTGCCGTGGTACGCGCCCAGTCCGTCGGCGACGGCAACGCACACCGCGCCTTCCGCCACCGCGTAGTCGACATAATCCTGATTGCACCGCCTGCCGCCGGTTTTGCTTATCGAAGCAACGTTCATAATCTTTCTCCCGAAGTTTTTCTACGGTTAATCCTTATTTTATTATACAACGGTTTGCGGCATTTATCAAGCGTTTTTTCTAAAGGGGCGGAATTCGCCCCTACAACCCGAATTTTTTTAAGAAGATATAAATTTAACGAAAAGTTTCCGTTTTTCAGCCGTCATCCTGAGCGAACGAAGTGAGCGTGAGGATCCCCCGCATGGAACCGCCATATCCATCCTTACGTCATCTTGAGCGTAGCGAAGCGCAGTCGAAAGATCTAGCCGTAGGCGTATTTATTATTAAATAATATCGCGCACCTTCCGTTTTTTCCTCGTCATTCAGAGCAGGGCGGTACGACGCACGCGAGGATCCCCGACGGAAGAGGAGTAATAGACCTTATAATTCCCGGTGTTTCCGCCGGCCCTACGCAAAAAAATGTGAAAAATGTCGAAATAGTGGGGAAGAACGTTTGACAGCATTGTGTGAAATGTGTTAAAATACGTTCGACGATTGTTTTTCCGGACTCGTCGGTATAATGCGGAATAGAAGGCTCCGCAGTTTCTACCAAACAGCCACTCATGTTTGACTACCGACGGCAAATCCGTTTCTTTTCGCGTTTTGCGCGGAATCTGAACGCATTGCCGCTTTGTGGACAAGCTTAGCCGAGTGACGGACGGAAGAATCGTTTTTTTTATTTTCTCACGGGTACAACGGTAAACTTCAGCCGTGTATTAAAACTTTTTAGGAGAAAGATTTATGAGTGAAGAATTGAACAACAACGTCACCGAAGAAACCGCGACTGCGGCTCCGGCGGCGGAAGAGGCTCCGGTAGAGTCGAAAGCCAAGACCAAGTTCGGCAGGAAGCTCGACAACTACTTCGGCATCACGAAAGAGAAGAGCACGTTCGGCACCGAAATCGTCGCAGGTATCGTGACGTTCCTTGCAATGGCTTACATTCTCGTCGTCAACCCGAACGCGATTTCGCTTTTCGGAGTAAACAAAGTTCCGACCGAGCAATTGTTCCTTGCAACTGCTCTCGGCGCGGTAATCGGTACGCTGCTTATGGCGTTCGTCGCAAAAATGCCTCTCGCGCAGGCTTCCGGCATGGGACTTAACTACACCGTAGGCGGCTTGATTGCAGGCGGTCTTGCGGGTGCGGCGGTAACTTTCGGTAACGCAATGTTACTCGTTCTTATTTCCGGCATTATCTTCTTGCTTTTGTCCGTTATCAAAATTAACGGCGTAGCGATCCGCGAAGTCATTTTCGACGGTATTCCGGAATGCGTCCGCGGTGCGATTGCGGTCGGTATCGGCTTGTTTATCGCTTTCATCGGTATGCAGAACAGCGGACTTATCGTTGCAAGCAGCACGCTTGTCGATCTTATTCAGTTCAACACTTACGTATGGCCTTACGCAGCCAGCGGCGCGGTAGTCTGCCTCGTCGGCTTGCTCTCTATTGCCGTGCTCGAACATTTCAAAGTTAAAGGCGGCGTCATTATCGGCGTCATCATCGCAACGCTCGTCGGTATTCCTATGGGCGTTACCAAATGGAGCGGTATGTCCTGGAAGTTCTGGGAAACCTTTGCGGCGTTCTTCAGCTTCAACGGTTCTGAAAACGGCGGCGTGTTCTTCGCTTGCTTCACCGAAGGCTTCAAATGGGCAGGCGGCGCTTCGCAGATTATGCCTGCGATCATGACCGTCATTACCTTCTGCATGATCGATATGTTCGATACCATGGGTACTGTAGTCGGTTGCTGCGTTCCCGTAGGACTTGCAGACAAGAAGGGCAAGCCGTTCCACTACAACGGCATCATGATGTCCGACTCCATCGCAACCTGCACCGGCGCTATGCTCGGTACTTCCACCGTCACCACTTTCGTCGAGTCCGGCTCGGGTATCGCGGCAGGCGGCAGAACCGGTCTTACCGCTTTGACCACCGCAGTGCTGTTCCTCCTCTCGATTTTCTTGCTTCCGCTGTTCGCTTCTATTCCTAGCGCGGCGGCGTCTGCGGCACTTCTTTACGTCGGTTGCCTTATGCTTAAAGGCATCACCAACGTCAAGATCGACGGCGTTAAAAATGCCGTTCCCGCGTTCCTTACCATTGCTATGATGCCCCTTGCTTACAGCATCACCGACGGTATCGGCTTCGGTATCCTTTCTTACGTCCTTATCGACCTCGTGATCTACATCGTCGATTGCATCAAGTACGCTTGCGTCAAGGGCAAGAACCCCGAGGCGGTCAAGCCGAAGTGGGACCTCCACGTCGTCACGATCATCGTTGCGGTACTCTTCATCGTGTACTTCTTCGTACCGACCAAGTTTTAATCTCGCTTAATCTTTAAGATTAACATAAGGCTCGGGGAGCCCGGCAGCAAATGCCGGGCTCCCTTTGCCGTTTTCTTCTAAAGGGCGGTAATTCGTCCCTATAACCCCGAATTATTGTAGGGTGGAGGCGTAATTGCCCCCACGAGCCCTAATTTTCAAGAAGCGTTATTTTTCGCGTAAAGTAGGTAACGCTACTTTTATTTGTTATAAAGGATATTTTTTGTTTTTAGTCGTGATAGAAAGGTTAGTTAAAATGGTGTAGCTTTTACTTGTGGAAGCAAGTAAAAGCTCTTCTTTTTTCAAACGAAGAAAAAAGAAGCAAAAAAGTCGCCG
>ERZ779876.714-NODE-714-length-34434-cov-6.044998_pt1 | contig 34434 bp, 24 predicted proteins | sample MGYA00511068_ERZ779876 | MGnify/ENA primary metagenome ERZ779876 (study PRJEB29588, sample SAMEA1970858) | human gut metagenome | biome: human gut; feature: human-associated habitat; material: faeces | place: Denmark | collected 2008/2010 ...
CGTTCCTTCACCCTATAGGCCTCACGGAAGCCGCTTTTACAACCTCACTTCAAAAGTTTTTTGATTTTTTCTATCTTTTTTGCGATATTCTGTTGTGAACAGGACATTCTCTCGGCGATCTCCCTCTGCGTCAGGTTTTCAAAGTACAGCATTTCTATTATTTCTATGTAGTCAGCGGGAAGTTTGCGGATTTTTCGCACTGTCTCCGGTGAGTTAAGCAATTCTATCCATTCCTTTGACAATGCAGCTTCAAGGATGTCGCAGGTCTTCTCCGGTATCTGTTCAACGTCAACGTCTTCCATGTATCGGTAAAATCTTCGTGTAGCGTTGAATTCCGCCCAGTCGTAAGTGAATATCTCCTGTATCGCTTCTTCACTCATGCCGGACTCGCGGTACCATGCCTCTTTTTTCTTCCATTCAGCGTCAAACTTTCTCTTTTCTCGGGAATAGTTGTATCCCATATTAAATAACCTCCGTTTTGTTTTTTTGCTTGAATCAAAACGGAGGTCATGGATACCTCGCTATGTATGTCTCCCATGAAAAGGGAACAAAAAAACGCTGTACATTTTCATGCCTGCTAGGACATGGCTGTACAGCGTTTTTGGTATTTTGTTTTGGTATGTGGTAGTGAGGCTCGGATATAGGATTCACTTACATATCGCTGCCTGCTCCCCACATAAATTTGAATGCTGTTTATGGAACTGCTATATTGCTTTCCGCGTCGCCGAACACATACAAATAGTAATCCTCCAGTGTCGGAGCAGCGGCTTTTGCACCCTCTTTTGGCTTTTCCTCCGCCAGAATCCGCAGGATCACATTCCCGTGTTCGTCGTCTCGGGAGATATTGGTCACACGGTATGTATCCTGCATCCGTTGCACATCCGTCTCTTCACACGGCACATTCCAGACCTTGCCTTCGATTTTCTTTGTCAGCTGATGCGGCGGCGCGTTGTCGACAATCACTCCTTTTTTCAGAATAATAATGTCTTTTGCGATAAACTCAATGTCCGGCACGACGTGTGTGGCAATCAGAACGATTTTGTCAAACGCGATTTTTGCGATGTAATTTCGGATGGCGATACGCTGCTTGGGGTCAAGACCTGCGGTTGGCTCGTCGAGAATGAGAATCTCCGGATCTCCGAGAACCGCCTGTGCGAGTGCCAGTCTCTGCTTCATTCCGCCGGACAGCGCGCCGATCTTTCGCCTTGGCACATCGTCAAGCTCTACAGCAGCAAGAATGGCGGGAATGTCCGCTTTCGCTTTTTCCCTAGGCAAGCCTTTGAGCGCAGCCATGTACCACATAAACCGCTCCACGGTGAAGTTTGGATACAGTCCGGGGTACTGCGGCATGAAACCGAGCTTTTCCCGGAAACGGACACCCATTTTGAGAACGTCTTCCGCGACACCATCGTCACTTGTATAGGTGATCTCTCCCGCGTCGGCTTTGAGGTTGTCCGTGAGGATGTTCATGAGGGTAGATTTTCCTGCGCCGTTGGGCCCCAAAAAACCGTATACGCCGGGAGTGAGCTCGGCGGAAAAGTCGTCCAGCCTGCAAACTCGTACTCGATAGAAGCGCTGACGCCCTCATCGAAGAATTCGTAAGTGAGAGTGTACGCCGCTACGGGCTCTAGCTTGACGGGCGCGATTTTACCCGTAAAGCGCACGCAATTGCCTACGGCGGTTACTTCCCTTACCTCGGAGAAAATCTCATAGTAGCGGCAGTTTTCCCAATCCCTGCGCACGTTTCTGTCGTTGTCGGTGGGGGCGCGCCACAGGTTAAGCGCGAGCGGCGTTTTCAGGAGCTCGCCGTTCTTGCCCTTTATCGACGTAATCGCCGCGTTCGCCTTGTCGACGACGTACTCGGCGGACGGCGTGACGACGCCAATATACCTGCCGTTTTCGGTTATGCTCACCGATTTATAATGCTTGTCGGTGTAATCGTGAACGCTCTCGTTCGTCCAGCCTGCGCGGCCGAGCTCGTGACCCTTTTCGAGTAATCCCACGGGCTTGTCGAGCGTGAGCGAAGCGATGACGACGTGCGCCGCTGCCGCAGGATATACAGCCTGTTCGCCGGGCGCGAGGCTGACCGCGTGCTTTTCGACGGACAGTACTTTTCCCATATCCTTGCGCGTGACGGTGAGCGTGCCGACGATTGCCGCAAAGAAGTTACGCGACGTGACGGTAACGCCGTCCTTGCCGAGCGCGAACTCTACGGGCTCGTAAGCTTTTTTCATTTCCATCGACTTCTGCGTGAGCTTGCGGTCGGCGGAGATTATGCCGTCCATGCAGAAGTTGCCGTCGTGCAGCGTTTCGCCGAAATCGCCGCCGTAGCGCTGACCCACGCCGCCATAAAGCACGCCGTGGTCCGCCCACTCCCACACGAAGCCGCCCATAAGACGGTCGGAGGTACGGATAATATCCCAATACTCCTTGAAGTCGCCGGGGCCGTTGCCCATCGAATGGCAGTACTCGCACAGCACCAGCGGACGGGTTTCTTTCGCGTCGTCGAGGTAGCCGTGAATGAGCCAATCGGGCTCCGGGTACATGCGGCTCACCATATCAACGGGCTCGGAGTAATAGTAATCCTCGCCGTGTTTTTTGCGGTCGACGTGGAAAAGGCTCTCGTAGTGCACGGGGCGGTCGTCGTTTGCCTTAATCCAGCGGAGCGCGTCTGCGAAGTTGTCGCCGTAGGCGCACTCGTTGCCCATTGACCAGGCGAACACGCAAGGGCGGTTCTTGTCCCTGCCGATATTGCATTTCTGGCGGTCGATAATCGCCTGACGGAACTGCGGGTCGTCGGCAATCTCGTCGTAGTTGGCGTTCTCGTAGCCCGTAAAGCGCGCCACGACGCCGTGCGACTCAAGGTCGCTCTCGTCCATGACGTAGAAGCCGTACTCGTCGGCAAGCTTGTAAAACTCGGGGCGGTTGGGATAGTGCGAGGTGCGGATTGCGTTGACGTTCAGCTTTTTCATCAGCGTGAAGTCCTCGATAATGTTCTCGATAGTCACCGTCGCGCCCGTTCTCGGGTTGAAGTCGTGGCGGTTTACGCCCATCAGCTTAATCGGCTTGTCGTTGAACAGATACACGCCGTTTTGCACGCGCGTAGTGCGGATACCCACTCTCTCGCCGATATACTCTCCGTTGCATTCGATGAGCATATCGTAAAGATTAGGCTCCTCCGCGCTCCACAGCCGCGGATTCTCCACCTTGAAAGTAGCTGTTTCGCCTACGTTTACCGTCTTTTTGTCGCCGCACAGCTCAACCGTCGCACTCGTGCCGCCGAGCAGCGCGAAAGTGACCGTGCCGTCGAGCGCGGTGGTTATCTTATAGTCGACGACATGCCCCTCGGGGCGAGCGAGGATATATACGTCGCGGAAAATGCCCGTAAAGCGCAGCTTGTCCTGGTCCTCAAGATATGAGCCCATGCACCACTTGAGCACCAGCACGTCCAGCTTGTTTTCGCCGTTTTTAATAAGGTCGGTCACGTCGAACTCGGACTGACGGTGCGCAACCTGCGAAAAACCTGCGAACTCATCGTTGACGTACAGGTAAAAGCACGAGTCGACGCCCTCGAAATTGAGGTAATAGCGTTCGCCCTTCGCCTTCTTTATCGCTACTTTGCGCTGATAATGGTAGCAGGGATTGACGTTGGGAACGTAGGGAGGGTCGTAAGGGAACGGGTAATTTACGTTGGTGTACTGAAAACGGTCGTAGCCGTAGTACTGCACGCACGACGGCACCTCGATTTCGTGGTCGGGCGCGGTCTTATAGAAGTCGTCCGGAACAGACAGGGGGCTGTCGTATTCCGCTATCGTCCACTTGCCGTCGAGGTCGATGAATTGACTGCTCTTTTTTCTGCAACCGAACGCGTCTTTTTTATCCCCGAACGGGATATAGTAGCTGCGCGTGTCGAGTACGCCGACGACCGACGACTGCTCGTAGTACTTTTTAAGCATCTTTTTTCTCCTTATTGCCGGTATTCGTCGCTCGGTGAAAGCATGATTTCCGGGCGACCTTATTTAATTATACAACGACGGCGGCGAAAAGTAAATACAAAGCGGCAATTTCCCCGAGTCAGAAAATTGCCGTTTTACAAGCGCAACTTTGTACAATATTTTTTGCCGTTCACCGCTCGTCCGACGGAAAATACAGCTTCACGAGTTCGACAAGCTCCTCGACGCTTGTCGCGGAAAACAGCTTTATGCGTATTTCTTTGCCGCCGCGAACGCCGCCGAGATATGCGCCGAGATGCTTTCGGATATTGACGAACGTATAGCGGTCGCCGTAGTACCGATAGCTCAACTCTATGTGCCTGAGGACGAGGTCGCGGACGGACTCGCGCACCGGTTTTTCCAAGATTTGCGAGAAAATATACGGATTGCCTACCGCCGCTCTGCCCACCGCCGCCGCGTCCGTGCGGCTCAGCATGTCGTCCACGGTCGCCGCGTTCACGTCGCCGTTGCCGATGAGCGGAATACCGACGGCTTCCTTTACCGTGGCGATTTTATCTCTGTCCGCAAGCCCCGAATAGCCCTGCGCGCGCGTCCTGCCGTGCAGCGTAATCGCCGCCGCGCCCTCGCCTTCCATGCGCCTGCAAAACTCGACGGCGGTAAATTCGCCCTCGTCAAAGCCCAGCCGCGTTTTGACGGTGACGGGTCTGCCGTTTGCCGCCCGAACGCAAGCCGCCACGATTTCGCCCGCGAGCTTGGGATTTTTCAATAGCGCGCTGCCCTCGCCGTTGCGGACGATTTTCGGCACGGGGCAGCCCATGTTTATGTCGATAATATCGAACGGCGCGAGCAAATCGGAGGCTACGGCTTTTTCAAAAAACTCGGGCTCGTGACCGAAAAGCTGGACGCATTTTACGCCCTCGCTCGGCGCGGCGAGAAGAAGCCCCTCGCACTTTCGGGGGTTATACGCAAGCCCTTTCGCGCTGACCATTTCCGTCACGGTAAGCCCTGCTCCCGATTCCGCGCACAACTCGCGCATCGCGACGTCGGTATATCCTGCCATGGGCGCGAGCACGAGGCGATTGGGAATTACTACGCCGCCTATCCGAAACGGCTTTTCCGCGCCGTTCACTTATCGCCGTCCTTTCCGATTTCGCCGTTTTGGTCGCGGCGTTTCATTTCGTCCATAAAGTCCTTGGCGCGTCTATTCAGCTCCGCCTCGCCGTCCGCGCCGACAGCCGTCGCCAAAAAGTCCGCGTACAACAGCAGCTCGCCTGCGTTTTCCTTGTTCACGCCGCTGTTAAGAAGCTCCGTAAGCTTTGCGGCAACCTCGTCTGCGCCCGACTTTAGCCCTGCTTTTACCGCTTTTTTGTACGCCTTTTGCGCCCGAAGCAACGCCGGGAACGAGTCGGGAATACGATTTAATTGTTCGGTCAGGCTGTCGTAGTGCTTCTCTTTCGCCTTGGCTTTTTCCCAGAACGCAAGCGCGGCGTCGGGGTCGGCAGCTTTGTTCTCGCCGAAAATGTGCGTGTGGCGCGTGACGAGCTTTGTTACCAGCTCGTTCACCACGTCGGAAAACGAAAATTCGCCCGTGCGCTCGGCGATGTCGCAGTGGAAAACCGCCTGCAACAGCACGTCGCCGATTTCCTCTCGGAGGTTGTCGACGTCGCCGCTGTCAATCGCGTCGGCAGCCTCGTAAGCCTCCTCTATCATGTTTATACGTATGCTCTCGTGGGTCTGCGCCTTGTCCCACGGGCAGCCGTCGTCCGCCGTCAGCCGCGCCATCACCGCCATAAGGTCGGTAAAGCCGTAGCGCGACTTCTTCATAAAGTCCGCTTCGCCCGGGATAAACAGCGCCGCGCCCTTGTACGCTTTCATTCTGTCCAGCTCGTAAAGCGCGATTTCGGCTTGTTCGCCGCCCGACGAGAAAACCGCCTTTTGCTCGTCGCCGTAAACGTCCGCAAGCGCAAGCTTCACTTCGCCGGCAATCAGCGCGTCGTCTATGCCGTACACCATGAGCGGCAGGCGCGTGTCGAAGTACCTGACGGATTTGACGTCGCAAGCCGCAACCGTGGCTATTTCGCCGTGCGGCTTACGTCCGCGGTACTCGGCTACTCCCGGGATAATCGCGGCGTCGGGGCGTTTTTTCACTATCGCCGCCACCGCCGTATCGGTAAAGCCGTCGCCCAGCGCGCAATAAACCGCGTCGCCGCTCTCTTTTTCCGCTTTTATCACTTCGCTCGCGATAAACTCGTCCAGGCTCTCATAGTCCGAGCCCGTAAAGCCCTTGCCGATTATCTCGGTCTTAACGGGTATGCGCACGCGCGACAGCACTCTCGCCGCCGCCCGTATCGCCTTTTTGCCCCTTTCGGTAATATCGCCCTTTTCGATGCCCACGCCCACTATCGTTATCATAAATCCGTTCTCCCGATTGATTTCCCCTCGATTATCGCATAATTTCCGCGAAAAGTCAACCTTAACGAGGGCTCGCGCGCTTTATGTAGTCACAACGAGAGCTCGCGCGCTTTATGTAGTCACAACGAGAGCTCGCGCGCTTTATACTATCGTCTCTTTCCTACGCGAAAAGCCGCGCGGAGGTTTTGCGCCCCCACGCGGCATCGTCGCAAGTTTTCAGCCGCTCGTTATTACAGCCCGTTATCACGCTCGTTCAATCGCTTTTACACCATCGAGCCGGTGTCGATATAGTGCTTGATTGCGGCGTTGTTTATGATTTGATAGGCAAACCTGCCCACATTCGCTTCGAGCTGGGCAAACTTGTTCTCGTTTGCGGCGTTGAAGTAAGTCATCATTTTCTCCAGAGTCGTGCGGTCGGCGGCATTCATGTCGTTCACCCACAGCGTAGTCTTATAGCTTGCGCCGTCCGTCTGCGACTTGTCGATGACAAAAGTCACCGCAACCTCGTCCGTCGAGAGCAGTCGCACGTCCGACGACGAGTTGTCGAGGTACTGCGCCAGCGAGTAGTCGTAGGTGATATACATAATATTTTCGGAGTCGTTCTCATAGTAGCCGATCACCGCGCCCAAGTCCTCGTCGGGCTTGCTTACCGCCGCGAACGCCGCGGTTATGTTGTTGAGATTGTCGGTCTTATTCCTTTCCGCCGCGTAGTCGTAAGCCGCGCCCGTCTTTTTCACGATATACCGTTTACCGTCGACTGTTTCCGTTTCGGGAATGTCGTAAACGCCCTTGAGAACCGTGTGCACGTCTATGCCGTCAATCGCGATTTGCTCGCCCTTGTACGTCTTTTCGGGATTAGTCGGGAAAACCTGCGCCGCGAGCAGCGAGAACACGTTGGGCACGGACATCTTTTCGTTTTCCACCGTCACGCTGCCGAGGGTATCGCTCATCTTTTTGATGAGGTCGCGGACGGGCTTGCCTATCTGGCGGTCGAGTTCCTGAGGCTTAAGCGAGCTCACGCCCGTTTTTTCCAGCGTAGCCGTCATATCGGCAGTACGCGATTTATCGAGGTTTGCATAGTCGAGCTCGGGCTCGGCGAGGTATTTGTCCTCCAGCCCCGGGGTAATGTCGAGCTTGACGATTATGCCCAGCGTGTCGCCGGCAATCGCGCTTATCATGTCACTGCCCGAGCCGAACGCCTCGCTCGTCGCCGTCGTAAATCCCACGGTCATGAACTTTCTGTCCACCGTTACCGTTTCGCCCGTCGGTTGCCCGTTGTCATCGGTTAGCTCGATTACGTCATTTAGCTTGCCCGTGTACAGTCCCACGAACTTCAACTTCATCGACGAGGACAGCGTGCCGCTCGAGAACACCGATTCGGTCTGCTCCGCCATAAGCCGCGCGAGCATTTTGTCGGTGAGGTTAAATCTCAGCTCGTCGTCGGAGCAGTACAAAAACTGCTCGTCGCGACTGTTCGCTTCTTCGCCGCCCAATTTTTTGGTAAGCTTTCTCGAATCGAACAGCGCCTCTAGTTTCAGCCCCTGAGTCTTTTCGCTGGTACCCACGCCCATAAGCGCGGCAACGTCCTTAAACTCCAGCTTCACATGGTCGCCCAGCACAAGTATATCGTACTCGTCCTCGGTGCCTCCGTCGATTTCCAATTTTACCGTGTGCGGCTCGGCTTTCAGCCTGTACAACGTTGCGAACACGGCTTCGGGGTGCGTGCCGTCCTTGAATTTCAGCTCGCTTTGCATATAGGATTTTTTGTTGATTACGTCCGTCCACACGGGGTTGAAGTATGTCTTACTGTCAATGCCGCGGTAAAACTCGGTGTTCATGAGGTACTTCGTGCTAAACTCCTCGGTGAACTCGTCGCCGTAGTCAATGCGCGTGGCTCCCGGCACGTCGCTCACCGAATAGATAATGGCGCCGTCCTTGTACCACTTGTTCTCGAACAGCAGGCTCTCGTTGTCCTCGAGCATCTTGTCGACGTCGGCGTAGGCAACGGAAGCGTAGGTTTTGGCGAGCTCGACGCCCGTCAAATCCTTGCCCGAGAACGAAGTCGAGGCAAGCGCGGAGTACACGTCGAGGCGGATTTTGCCGTCGGTAACGTTCTTTTTCAAATCGAGCGCCTTGTCAATCGACTTGACCACTCCGCCCATAGCGCCGTTTATCGCGTCGGAAATAAACGCCTTTGCGTCCGTCTTTTCCGCGCCCTGCATTTTCAGCATACCGCTTATCAGCTTGTAAACGTTCGCCTGCTTCTTCTCGTCCATCTGATTGATTAAGATTTCGGCGGTCAGGTTTTCGGCAACCTCGACGTCGGCGGTGACGAACAGGCTCTTGGGTAGCATCGTGGTAGCCGCCCATTTTGCTATCTCGGGCGCGTCGCCGAGCTGAGTCCCGAGATAACCTCTGAGGTCAAGCTTCGCCACCATGGACACCACGGGATTGCCGGACGCGCTCTTTTTCAGCGACATCTGCTCGATTGTGATGTACTTGAGCGCGGGGTTTTCGTTGCCCTGAAGCTCCTTTTCGAGCTCGGCTTTCAGCACCGAAAACAGCTCTCTGTCGGTCACTTCCGCCGTGAAATCGGCCTCATAATTGCCCGAGTAGTCATAGCCTTCAACGAACTTCGCGCGGATTTTCTCCAAATCCATGTTGTCGCGGTTGATAAGATTTTCGATTGCCGACTTGTCGTTGCCCTCCGCAGCCGCGGCGCGTACCGCCTGCACCTGCGCGTCGAGCGGCGTAGTCGTCGAATCGCCGCCGTCGCTTGACGAGGTTTCGCCTCTCAGCGAACCCGAAATGGAAGCAAAGCTCTCGGAATCGAGCGCGCCGTCCTTGAGATACAGGCTTTCGCCCACTGCCGCGTAAAAACGGTCGTCGTCCTCGTCCGTCGGAGCGTTGGTCACGATAGCCTTTTCGTCGGCTTTATACAGCCCTCTCAGCACTCCGAAAGCGTCGACGAGCGAAATATCGAAGTTCTTCTTCATATAGCTGTCGCCGAAATACCAGCCCACGCCCACTCCGGCTCCGATAATCAGCACGAAAACCAAACAGAATATAGCCAGGCAGCCGCAGCAACCCAGCTTCTTCTTTTTTTCGGGCTTGTTTTCCTTGTTCTTCTCTTTTTCCGACTTTTTTTCGTTGTATTCGTCTTTCATAAAAACCTCTTGCTTGCGCCGCGACGGCTCCGCTTCGGAAGCGATTGCCGCGCCGCCCTTTACATTTCTTCTATGTTATTATTTTACTTTCCTCGGTGACGTTCGTCAACGCCGTCGTTGCCGTTATCGGCAAATTTAATTAAACTTTAATTTACGCCGTAACCTTCGCGATTTTATAGCCGCGATTTTTTTATCCGCAAGTCGGGAAATTAAGGATAAGTCCTTTTCTCCCGTCGGGGATTCCACGTCGCGAACATCGCCCCCTTGGACTATGTTCGCCCCCTTGGAGTCTGTTCGCCCCCTTGGAGTCTGTTCTCTTCTCTGAATGACGTTGGAAGCCCATACATGAAGCGATTACTTAGCCTTTAACCGAAAAGCAATCGCAGCGAGTATCGCGACGGTTCTCCCCGAATCATCACTCTCGAAAGCAACAAAAAAACCGGCTTGCCGAGCTGACAAACCGATTTTAACCGTATTTTACTATATTAAACCTAATCCGCGATAAAAGCTATTTCAGCTCCTGCGCGCCGTTTTCGACGCTCGTGGTGTAGAACAGCGCGCGGACGCCCATATCGCCGTAGTATTTCTCGTCGACGTACTTTATAAACTCGTCCACCTTGCTCTTTTCGACAAGCGCGACGGTGCAACCGCCGAAGCCTGCGCCCGTCATGCGCGCGCCTATGCAGCCGGGGAACTCGCGTTCGCGCTGCGACAGCGCGTCGAGATAAGCTCCGGTAACTTCGTAGAGGTCGCGGAGCGAATAGTGCGACTGATTAAGGTACTCGCCGAAGGTCTTGAGGTCGCCCTTTTGCAACGCGTCGGCGGATTCGAGCACGCGCGCGCACTCCTCCACGACGTGCTTAGCCCTGTCGTAAACCTTGCCCGAAAGCACGGTCTTGCCCACTTTTTCAAACTGTTCGGGGGTAATATCCGCAAGGCAGGTAATGCCCGGCAGCACTTTTTTCAGCGCGGCAAGCGCTTCTTCGGTTTCGGCGCGGCGTTCGTTGTACTTGCCCTCCTGAAGCGAGCGCGGCTTGTTGCAGTTGGCGATGACGAGCGCGTAATCGCCGAGCTCGAGCGGAACGTAATCGTACTCGAGCGTCTTGCAGTTGAGCAGTATCGCGTTATCCTTTTTGCCGAGCGAGGAAGCGAATTGGTCCATAATGCCGCAGTTCACGCCGTTGTAGGTATTCTCGCTTCTCTGCCCGAGCACCGCGAGCCGGACGAGGTCGACTCCCTTGCCGCCGGCTTCCGCCGAGAACGTGGCGAGCGTCATTGCGGTGGCAACCTCGATTGAAGCGGACGAGCTGAGTCCCGAGCCGAAGGGCACGTCGGTGTCATAGAGAAGGTCGCAGCCGACGATATTGTAGCCGTCCTGCTGCATAACGAAAGCCACGCCTGCCTGATAATCGCCCCATTTAAGGTCGCGATAGTCGTTAAGACGGTTAATGTCGAGCGTAACGCGGTCGGCGATAGTGGTCGCGGCGAGGCGGATTTCGTTTTTGCCCGTTTTTCTCGCGACGACGGCTGTTCTGAGGTTGAGCGCCGCCGGGAAAACCTTGCCGCCGCAATAGTCGATGTGCTCGCCGATAAGGTTCACTCTGCCTGCCGCCGAGAACACGCGAAGGTCCTCGGTCGAGCCGCCGTAGATTTCGACGAAGCGCTTTTTGAGGTCACTGATTGTCATGATTTTTATCTCCTATTCTTAATTTTCCGAGTAGAAACGCAAACAGAGCGAGTATAAAGTAGTTGGAAAGTATAACCGTTGTGAGGAACGTGATGTTGTTGAAGCCGATTTTGAACACCGAAATGATGTCGCCGAACAGCGTGACCGCGCCGATGCCTGCGAACATATCGAGGAACACCGTGAGCATCACCGTGCACAGCATTACGGTGAAAATCACCAGAATCGCGCGGTAGGCGTTGAACGGGCGGCAAATGGAAATCAGCGCCATTATGCCCGTGTAGACAACGGCTACGACGAGCATCGTCGTGTAGATTTGCTCGGTAAGCCCCAGCGCCGCGCCGCCGATACGGTCGTAAAAGTAAACTGCCATTACTGCCGTAACCAGCGTGAGTCCGCCGGGCAGGCACCTTCTCAGCACGTTGCTTAGGAAACTGCCCTTGATTATGTTCTTGTTCGGCTGCAACGCCAGCGCGAACGACGGTATCGCTATGACGAACATTTCGAGGCAGGTAAGGTTGGACGTATCGAAGAAATACAGTTTCTCCGAGGTCTTTGTCACCGCCATGATTACCGCGATTATCGACAGCAGCACCGACATCAGCGTTTTCATCAGGAACAGCGTGCTCGACTGCTGAATGTTGTTCACCACTCGCCGTCCTTCCATGACAACCTCGGGCATCGACGAGAAGTTGGAGTCGAGCAGCACCAGATGGCTGACGTTGCGCGCCGCCTCCGAGCCCGAAGCAATCGCCGCCGAGCAGTCGGCTTCGCGCATCGCGAGAATATCGTTCACACCGTCGCCCGTCATCGCCACGGTATTGCCCTTGGATTTGAGCGCCTTTATGAGCGTGCACTTTTGTTCGGGCGTGACCCTGCCGAAAACGGTGTACTTGTTCGCCGCCTCTATCACTTCGCGCGTACTCATACCCTCGAGGCTGACGTACATCGAAGCGTTTTCCACGCCCACGCGCGCCGCCACTTCGGAAACGGTAATCGGGTTGTCGCCGCTTATTATCTTGACGGCGACGTTATTCTCCTTGAACCACCGTATAACCTCGGGCGCGTCCTCGCGGATATGGTCCTCGATGACGATGAGGCACACGGGTTTGCGCACGCCGGGCAGTCTGTCGCCTGTGATTTCCAGCGGCGAGTGCGCCAGCATCAGCACCCTGTAGCCGTTTCTCGCGTTCTCGTTGATAATGCGCTCGAGTTTTACGCCCACGTCCTTGACGACGAACTCGGGCGCGCCCAGCACGAACGTGCCCTCGCCCTCGAAAGTCACCGCGGACAGCTTTTTCTGCGAGGAGAACGGCACGATGGTTTTGGGCGAAAGCGCCTGCGAATACCCGAACTTTTCCGCGAGCGCGAGCGCGGTCTGGTTATTGTCGCCCGTTGCCGTCAGTATCGAGCCGATAATATCGCCGAGCGGCACCGAAAACGCGTTGCTCTTGCAATCCACAACGTCGTGCACGGTCATCGAGCCGTCGGTAATCGTGCCCGTCTTGTCGAGGCACAGCACGTTTACCCTCGCCAGCATTTCTATGCAGTAAAGGTCCTGCACGAGCGTGCGCTTTTTCGCCAGTCTTATGACGGAGGTCGCGAGCGCGACGGACGTGAGCAGGAACATTCCCGACGGAATCATTCCTATCACCGCGCCGCCCACGAGCTGAACGTTGGCGCGCCAATCCTCCCAGGTCATCGCCCTGCCGCGCGCGCCCAGCCACAGCAGGAGCGCCGCCACGGGAACGATGATTATCGATACCATTTTGATAATGAGCGAAACGGATTCGCGCAGTTCGGACTTCGGCTTCTTGTATTTCTTGGCGTAGCTCGTCAGCTTTTCGACGTAGTTAGCCGCGCCCACCTTGTCCACGCGCGCCCAGCAGCCGCCGCCCGACACAAACGAGCCGGAGTAAAGCACGTCTCCCTGTTTCTTCTTGACGGGAACGCTCTCGCCCGTGAGCAACGATTCGTTGAGCTCCGCCTCGCCCTTGACGACGATTGCGTCCGAGCAAACCTGCTTGCCGAGCTCGACGTACATAATGTCGTCAAGCACGATTTCGGACACAGGGATCGTCACTTTTTCGCCGCCGCGCACGACGGTAGCCGTGGGCGACGTGACCAGCTTCAGCTTGTCGACGGTGCGCTTGGAGCGAATTTCCTGAAATATGCCGATAGCGATATTGAGCAGCACTATCACCATAAAGAACAGCTTTTCGATACCCGATTGGAACACGATGAGCGCAATCGCCACCGCGAACGTCAGCATATTGAAAAACGTAAAAATGTTCGACAGGAATATGTTGAGGTAACTCTTGCCGTTCTTTACGTCCGTATAGTTGAACAACCCTTCCTCGACGCGCTTGTTGACCTGTTCCTGCGTCAGCCCCTCCTCAATCGAGGGATAATACCGCTCGGCTTTGGAAATAAAGGCGTCGGTGGTTTTAAGCAGCCGCGTTTTGGTGCGGTTTTTCAGCCTGTCCTTGGAAAGCAGCTCGGTATCGATTGCCGAAGTATTGATTTTGTACTCGTCCTTACTCAGCGGCTCGTCGTCGAATACCGATTGGTCGATTGCCTCGCCCACCTCGGTTTTGAGCCGATTGACGTCCGCTTCGCTTGCGGCGGAGGGCGCGACGGGGTTGAAGCTGTCGGTCGCCGTCGGTTTTTTCTCGTTTACCGCGCTCACGTGCCGTTGACGGCCGGAGTTCGGTTTTTGTTGTTTTTCGTTACTCATTTTTCACCGTCACATATAGATTTCGGGTTATTCTTTCTTGCCGAACATGCTCGCGATTATGACGAACAGGCGCAAAAATTCGACGTACAGCCAAATGAGCGTGACCGTCAGTCCGAATGCCGCGCGCCACTCGTACTTTTTCTCCATGCGCGCGTCAACGAGCATGGTGACGTCCGACAAGTCCACGAGAATATAGAACGCCGCCAGCAGTACCATTATCGCCGACACAAGCATCGCAACCCAGGTGTTGCCGTAAAAAAGCTCAACCGTCTGCGGTATGACAAAGCCCAAAAGCATTATCACGAGCTCGCACACGAAAACGCTGATTAGCGCGCCGAACATGAACGCGCGGAATCTGCTGCCCACGCGGATTACGCCCGTCGCGTACAGCGTCACCATTATCGCGAACGTTACGCAGGTCGACGCGAGCGCCGCGAACGCTACGCCCGGGTAGAACATGTCGATAAGTTTTGAGTACGCGCCCACCATAAAGCCCTCGAATATCGCGTACAGCGTGCCTGCAACGGGGCAGCTGTCGGGCGCAAACGAGCAGATAAGCGAGCAGACAAGCGCACCGATAGGCGCGACTATGCACGCCGCGAGCACCAGCCCGGGCATGCGGAACAGCAGTATCGCCGCGCCGAACGCCGCGACAAGCGTGATTGCGATGTAGTATAGCGCCTTGCCGGCAACGCCCTTGTAGGACGCAACCCGGGTTTCGTCGCTCAGCGCCTCGCCGCTGCAATAATTATCCATGTTTTTCAGCGCAGGATTAGAAGTTTTATACATTTTTAAGCAATGACCTCCGTTATAATCTATTGTGAGAATTAGTTCTACTATTACAGATGATATTATACCCGAACAGTCCGGATTATGCAAGCGAAAAACGTCGCCGTTAAGCGTATATAATGTGATTTTAATATAAGGAAAAAACGCTTAAAAGTAAAAAGCGGTTAAAAAAATACAAATTTTTTATAAGGGCGGAAAAACGGTTCCATGTCGGGGATCTTCAGGGCTTCGCTATCGCTCCGCCAGAGGTTTGACGAGGGAGAACGGAATGTGCGCGGCATAATGTAAATAATAACGAAACCTTTCCGTCTACCCGTCATTATGAGGGAGCGGCTTTCCGCGACCGTAATAATCCCCCACAACAGAGAAATGCTCATCCTTATACGTCATTTCGAGCGAAGCCCGGGAATCTAGCGAAGCGCAAAAATTATAATAATGCGGCTTCGCCTAGATCCTCAGGGCTTCGCTCAGGATGACATGGATGGGATAGTCGTTCCATGTCGGGGATCCTCACGCGCTACGCGCTCAGGATGACGGCGGGAAAACGGAAACTTCTCGGTCGATTTTTAATTATAACGAAACCTTTTCGGTTTTCCTCGTCATTCAGAGGTTGTAAGTATTCGTCCCCCGCTTATTAGGGCGAATACTTACAACCGTGGAATCCCCTGCATGGAGCGATTACTTAGCCTTTACTTGTTCCATGTCCCGAACTGCACGCAAAAAGCGGCAGGCGAATTGCCTGCCGCTTTTGTTGCTTGTTGTGCGCTTTCACGCTTTTGCATTGCGTTCACGCTTTTAAGTGTTGTTACGCGTATTACTTTGCGTTTGCGCTTTTAGGCGTAACTACGCGTCTTGCGTTGTGCGTTTCAGCGTATTATGCGCGGTCCTCGATGGTGTACCAGATATTGCTGTAGATACCCATGTTCTTGTCGGTCGTGTCGTTTCTGAAGGAAACACCGAACGAGCAATCCTTGTTGACGTCAAACAACGTGTCGATGTAGTCGGTGCCTGCGCCGCCCGTGCAAGTGCCGGAGGTGAAGCGAGCGTCAACGTCGAACTTATTATCCGCGCCGTAAATCGTTATCCAATTCGTACCGGTACCGGTCTTGGCGTACATTTCAAGCTTGTGACCGTCGATTACGACCTTCATGGTGAGTTTGTAATCCGCGCCGCCCTTTTTGTAGGTGTAGTAACCTGTAGGTATACCGAAGATGTCCCACGGCTTGTCGGTCTGGAAGAATATACGCGAAAAGTAGTCGTGCGCGGCGGTGAGCATGAGTTGGTCGCCTTCGGCAACGAGCAGCACGCGCATCATGTTGTTCGAGCTATCCTTGACGAACATGCCCGCCATCGGCCAGCCGGTGCCGTTGTCAGGCATATTCGTGAGCGTGTAGCTGAACGTGAGCTTCTGCGTCGCAGGCTTGAAGGGTGATGCCGCTGAGTGCGGATTCGTGAGTGGAGGTAACCGCTCTACGCTTGAGCGAGCCGTCTTCCTGCAACACGAGTCCGTCGCCGGTTACCGTGGTGTACCCGTACTTGCCGGTGAAGGCGATGTCCTGAGTACCGTCCTCGGTAACGGTGATTGCGGTGTCGTAAACGTTGTTCATCCAGGTAGCCTTGGTGTAGTTACCGGCAGGCAGCGAAGCCGTATAGGTCATCGCGTTGTCCTCGCCGATAGTCACTTTGCCGAAGTAGTTATTGCCGTTGTCCTTGGTGAACACGACGTAGGTGCTGCCCGCGCCGTCCATACCGGTAGGAACGGTCGCGCCGGTAAGCGCACCGGTAATGGTCTTGTTGACTACAGCCTGAACGGTATAGGTAATAGTCCTGTCGTTCATAAGTCTGAGGTATTTGACCTCGCCTATTCCGTAGTTCTTGCCAAGGTCGTCGGTCACACCGGCAATCTCATAGCCCTCTTTTGCGGTTGCGGCGATGGTGACGTCGGCTCCGAACGCAACGGTATAAACGTTGGCGTTCTCTGCGCTTGCGGTGCCGCCGGTGACGGTAATGTCGGCGTTTTCCGCTCCGACAATGGTTACCGTGTGAGTCTTGCCGATAATCTTGTTGACCTCTTCCTCTCCCTCATAAGCCTCGAGGTTGGTGAATACATAGTTGACGGTGAGATTAGAACCGATAGTGAATCCGAGCGATACGCGAGCTTCGCCCGAAGGCATCTTCGCATTGTCGATGCTCTGCGCGGTACGGGTCGCGACGGTGGAAACGTACATCAGCCCGTATTCGGTGGCGGAATTCTCTTTCGCAATCATGTAGTAGGTATCGTTTGCGCGGACGAACATTACGTCGTATTTGCCTTCATTGGCGAACGAGAAGCCGCCCGGGGTAAGGCCAAGTCCCGCATTTGATACCCATGCAGGTTCGCCGATACGCACGCCCGTCATACGGGTAAGGAACATAAACTTGTTGTCGTTTGCGTCGACGTAGCGGACGCCCATGCCGGGATCTGCCTCGGTGCCGCCGCCCTTATTCTCGACGGTGAACTTAACAACCGAGTAAGCGTCCTTGATACCGGTAAACAGCGCGTTCTGTCTTTCAAGAATATTCGTATTCTTGCCGGCTACGGTACTGACTTTCAGCGCTTTGGTGTCGTAGTTGTAGTCGACGTTAAGGTCGCTGGAGAACTTGACGGTAGTGCCGTTCGTGAACGTCACGTCGCCGCCGAACACGGACTCGTCAAGCTCGGCAACGGGAGCCGTGATGGGGTCGCCTGCCGTGACGGTGACTGCGTTTTCGTAAACTCTCGCGTAGTGCTTGCCGGAGGTAACTTTAAGCGCGTAGGTGCCGGCAGCAACCGCCGCGAAGGTGTAGTCGCCGTTTGCGTCGGAGGTTGCGGAGTAGGAAATCGCGTCGCTGACAAGCGTTACTGTTGCGCCCTCGATAGCCGCGTCCGCGCTGTCCTTAACCTTGCCACCCACGGTGTTCGCGACCGCGAAGGTCGTTCTGAACGCGTAGTCGGTGTCGTAAGCGCCGGTGAACTCGTAAACGCCGTCGGTTGCGGTTTCTTCCTGCCAAGCGCCGTCGCCCACTTTCATCTCGAACTTAGAAAGCGCATAGCCTGCTTCCGCGGTGACGGTAATCCTAATCTTCTGACCGGAGGTAATGGTTTCGCCCTTGACGTAAGCCGCGCCGTTTACGGTAATCACGGACGAACCGCCCTGCCCGTCGGTAACGGTGACGGACTTTTTGCCTTTGTTTTCAACTGCGGCGAGCTCTGCTATAGCCGCGTCGATTGCCGAAGCGTCGGTAACGAGCGAGAAGTCTTTTGCGCCGTCGAAAGCGACGTGGTCGCCGAACGCGCCTATGCCGATAGCGAGCTTGGGAGCCGCCATGACAGCCGTCCAGGTGGAGGGCAGCTTGTAGTCGGTTCTCTGCGAGCCGTCGTAAGCGTAAACGTTGCCGTCCTTATCGAACTTGCCGAGGTACTTGCCCTCGCGGATGAAGTACAGGAAGTCGCCCTTTCTGATAATGCGGATTTTCGCGGTCACGCCGTCGGCGGAAACGTAGTTGGTAAAGCCGAAAGCCGAGCCGATGTCGCCGAACATGTTTACGGTACTGTGGCTCTTGCCGGGCTTCCACCCGTCGTTAGTCCAGCCCTGACTGAACATCATCACGCCGGTGTTGTGGGCGCCGATGAGCACTCTGTTGTCGCCGCCTGCGGACAGTGCGAAGCCGGTGGTTTCCCATACGTCGCCGCTGCCGCCGGTGTAGCCGATCGTTCTGTCGTGGAAGTTCATTACCGTAACGTCTGCCATAAAGTCGGTGACGGCGTTCTTGGTGAAGGACATCTGCGGATTTGCGTCGGTGAAGCTGTACCAGCCGTCGTTCAGACGGTTGGGGTAAGTTCTGGCGGTGCCCACGCGACCCACGACGTTAAGTCCGTCTTCGTCGAGCTGCACTTCGTAGTCGAACGGCGTTGCGCCGCCGGCTTCGGTCAGCTTGCTTTCAATGGTAGCCGCGTCGGAGGAAATGGAGATGTTTTCCCAATCGAGGTAGCAGTACTTAGCGGTGTTGGAAGCCATGTCGATAGCCCAAGCCATGGGGGTATCGACGAACTCGGACGCCAGCGTGTAGGAGTAGACGAGCGTCCAGCCGCCGGTTACGCCGTCGGTCGGGGTCGAGGTGTACTTGGAGAACATGTACACTCTGTCGCCGGTCTTGACGACGCGGACGTCGACGGAATTTGCGCCGTACTCGCCGGTCATGTTCGCCTGAGCGTAAGCCCATGCGTCGCCCTTGAGGTCGCCCGGTCCGTACTGGAAGTTACTGCTGCCGTTGTACTTACGGGTCGGGTCCATAACGCCGAAACGGAGGAAACGAGCTTCAAAATAATTGGTGCCGTTGTGCATTTTCACTGCGATGCCCGGCCAGAATTCCTTGTTATTATTGCCTTCGATGTCGCTCATCGGGTCGAACTTGACGGTGTACTCCACTACCGCGTCTTTTGCGATGTAGTCGGTAAACCAATGTTTGGGTTCGTTGATCGATTTCTGTCCTCTCGGAGTGAATACCTTGACGGTATCGGTGGCGTAATCGTAGGTCGTGTTGATGCCGTTGAGATTGGAGGTCAACGTCTTTTCGCCCACGGTGACCGAGCCGCCGGTGAGCATGAATTTAAGCTCGATGTTCGCGACGGTCTGCTCGGAAGCCGATTCGTCGACGGTGAAGTTTACAGTAGCGGTGCGAGCGAAGTAGTTATTCTTACTCACCTCTACCTCGTAGTTGCCGCTCTTGAGGCTGACGCTGTAGGCGCCGTTCTCGTCGGTGGTGGCTTCGGCGAACTTGATGTCGCGCGCGCCGGTCTCGTCGAGGAGGTAGTACACAACGCTTGCGCCGGCTACGCCATTGTCGTTATTGTCCTTGTCGACAATCTTGCCGGTTGCGATTTCCTGCGGGTCCTTATCCTTGAAGGTTACGCCGAACTCGTAGTTCATATCCCAATTCATGGGAATGAACGTGAGCGTGTAGCCGCCGGTGATATCGCCGGTCAGCGTGCCGAGGTTGGAGGTCGCGACGGACACCGGGGAGCCGCCGTTGACGGTGACGGTGAAGGAAGCGATTTCCTTTTCGGCGTCGGGAGTTACGTTTACGACAACCTTGGAGCCGAGCGGAGCCTTGCCGGTGATTGCCTCGCCGTTTGCGGTGGCGGAAATCTCGCCGCCCTCGGTTTCGGCAGGCACGGTGACGGTCGCGCCGTAGCCGGCGGTCATATAGCCGTAATTCGTGTAGGTGACGTCGAGCGACGCGCCGCCGCTGATGCTGACGGACGAGCCGAAGTTTACGGTGCAATCTGCCGCGAGGATTTCGCTTACCTTAGCCGCGGCTTTCGTGCTGAGCACGGTGACTTCGCCGTTTCTCGAAGCCATGGTCACTTTGCCGTTTGCGATTTCGGCGAACATGACGGGCTTCTCGTCGGTGGATTTCTGATAATAAAGTATAATCGCGTTGGCGCTCTTCACCGCTCTGAACTCAAAGCTTTCGCCCATCGTCCAAAGTCCGGAAATGCCGTGACCGAGGTCGGTACGGTCGCCGTTCCAAGCGAAACCGTCGCCGTTGATGCGCAGGTTGTTACGCATAAGCGCGAGGTAAAGCTCGTGGTCGTCGGCGGTGTTGAACGTTAACACGAAGCCGGGGTCGCCCTCGGTGCCGCCGTTGTAGGTCACGGTCGCCTTGACCGCGAAGTCGCCGGCGTTGAGGTCGGTGAAGCGAGCGTAGCACTCTTTGCTCGGGTCGGAGTTAATCGAGCCGTCGGGGTTGACGGTCATCGTGGAGCTGCTAACTTCGTGAATGCCGACGACGATATTGCCGTAGTCATAGCCCGGGGTGAGCTTGTTCACCCAGCCGCTCTCGGTAGCCACGTCGAAGGGTATCTCAACGGGGTTGCCGCTGGGAAGTACGATGCTGAGGCTGTAGGTGCCGGAAACGAGCTTCGTTTCAATCGTGCCGTCGGCTGCGATTTCGACGGGAACGACCGCGCCGTTTACGGTAAGGTCTGCGGTTACGCCGTCAAGCGTGGTAGCCGTTCCCCACTCGCCGAACGGAACGATTTTAGCCGTTACGTCGTAGGTGTTTCTCTCGAACGCGCCCTGCATTTCCACCGTGCCGCTCGCTTCGGGAGTGAACGTGTAGGTGTAACGGTAGTTTGCTTCGTCGAACGTGCCGGTAAGAACGGTGCCTGCGCCCGTTTCGTTGAGCGACTTGTACACGAACTGCACCGCGCTCTTGTTAAAGTCTTCGTTGACGTCGACGTAGAAAGTAACCGCTTCGCCGTCGCCGAACGCGGTCTTTTCGGGCAGGGTCAGTTCATAACCGTCGGTATCGAAGTTTGCGTCGGTATTAAAGCCGATAAATTCGATTTTGCGCGTGATGTCGCGCTCGGTCTTGACGAGGGTAACCGCTTCGGTGATGGTCCTGTAGTTGATTTCCTCGCCGGCAGCATCCGCCCACACGAATTCCTTGCCTGCCGACGGGGTGCCGGTGATGGCAGGAGCCGCGTCGTGCCCGCCGTCGGTCGCGATAAGACCGAAGCCGTACTTGGCGGTCTTGGTCGCAACCGTGCTGTCGCCGTCCTTGAAGGTGACTTCCGCCCTTACTCTGGCGAGGTAAACCTTAATCGTGTTGGCGGCAGGGTCTGCGGCTTTCATGACCACTTCGGTCACGTTGTCCTTGTCCGCAGCCAGCGCGAAACCGACGGGAATGGTTTTCTCGTCGTAGGTGTAGGTTACGCCGTCGTACTCGGTGAACGTGCCGCCGAGGTCCTCGGCGAGGACGTACTCGTTGTCGCCCGCGTTCTCGACGTAGACGATGATTTTACCGGAAATCGCTTCCTCGTCGTAGTAAGCCTTGAGCGTAAGGCTGCCGTCGCCGGCAATCGTGCCGCTCATCGTGCTCGCCTTGGCGTTGAACTTATAGCCGTCGTAGGTCTTGGGAGAAGCGGTCGCCACGGTGTCGGTGGTACCCGTCTTGTTCTCGGTTTCTACGAGCGTGGTCTTGTTGTCGTGAGCCTTTTTGTAGTGCTCTACCTTGTAGGCGGTGTCGGTGTTAGCCTTGAATACCGCTTCTACGGTAACGGACTCGGTGGGAGCCTTGTCGAAATCGAAATCGCCCCAGCCGACGAACGTGTAGCCGGGCTTTGCAGCCGGCGTCGGCACGTCGGATTCTTTGACCTTGTGTCCGGCGGTGACCGTCACTACGGTTTCATCGTCGCCGTTCTTGAAAGTAACGGCGTACACGGAGCTGCGTGTAATCTTGACGACGAACGTCTTTGCCTCGCCCTTATCGGTCGAAGGCTCGGCTTTTATGTAGAACGTGTTGATGCCGTCGACAATCTTTGCCTTGCCGTCCTCGAGTTTCTCGCTCAAACCCTTGTCCTTGTAAAGGCTGAGCGTAAAGCCCTCGTTTACGGCGACGTTGCCCAGAACGTCGACCTCTTCGACGTCCGCGTCCACCACCTTGGAGAATACTCCGGTGGCTTCGTCAACCGTAAAGAAGCCGTCTTTTGCGCTGAGTTCGGCAGTAACCGTGCTTCCGCCGCAAGCAGCGAAAATCACGGTAGTCAAAGCCAGCAACAGCGCGAGTAAAACAACTATCGGTTTTCTCTTCATAGTCCCTCCTGAAAGGAATTTAATTTTTGTCGTAGCGTTTCGAGGTAGCCACGCCCTCAGCGGCGTAGTTTCCCCTTCCGCTAACCTTACCGTATTGATTATACGCTATTTAGTATGACTTGTCAAGAGGTATTTTCGATTTTACCTGCTTTAATTCGCAAATTTTACGCGCTTTTTTGCGGCACGGTCGCAAGCTTTGCCGACCGTTTTGCCAAAAACGCAATGTTTTCTTTTGATTTTGAGATAAATTTGCAATAATCGTAAAAGCTCGCCGCAGTTCCCTGTTGCCGCGGCAAAAATGAAAACGCCTGCCGAAGCTAACGGCAGGCGACAGGCGGTTTATTCTCTTTTATCGGCGGTTATGTCCGCGCTTGTATCCGCGCCTTCCACGTGGCGGTCGGGGATTTTGCCGTCCTCATCTCGCTCGCGCGGCTCGCTCTCGCCCGGCGCATCGGTTTTTGTCGGGCACTGGTTTTCCGCGCTCTCCTCTTCCGTTATCTGCGGCGCGTCGTCGGCTTTACCGCCGACAGGCTGCAAGCCGAAAAGCGAGTGGCGTTTTTTCGCGAGCTTCGCCATCGCGAAGTACAGCGGCACGCCGAGCGCCACAACCGACAGCAGCTCGCCCCCGCCCACCGTGAGCACGTTGAAAAAATACGGCTCGGTGATTTCGGGGTTGGTGAGAAATATCACGGGCACTAAGAACGCGTTGCACAGCACGGGCGGAATTATCCCCAGCCAGATTTTACGGCTGAGCCGCGTGAGAACGGCGGCGATAAGCGTTGCCGCGGCTCCGATGAGCATGTCCCACGGTCCTGCCGGGATATTGGCGATAAAGCAGCCTATCGTAAGCCCCGGGATTGCCTCGGTGAAAAACAGCGGCAGTATCGTCAGAGCCTCGCTTACGCGGAACTGAACGGGCGTGTACGCAATCGGTGCGACAACGAACGTAAGCGCGGCGTAAAGTGCAGCGATTACGGCGGAGCGCACCAAAAATTTGGTGGTTTTTTTCATAATGTCCTCCGTTTTGCGGGCATTTGATTGCCCGGGTGATTGTTTCCCATCGACTCGAGTGCTGCACCAAACGAGCCGTGGGCTTTTTTGTTTTGTGTTATTATATTATATGGAACGTTATATGAAACGTTATTTTTTGTTCGCGATTTCCAGCGCGTCGGCGGTTTCGCGCAGCTCGATAAAGTGCGCGTGCTCGTTCTCCGAATTAGGCGCGTGGAGCGTAAGATACGGCTTGCCGTCCTTTTCAAAGACCATGCCGTGACCGCCGTCGCCCGAGTATAGCGGCTCGGCTATCTGCGACCAGCCCGTAGTCACGTCGTCGCCCTCGTGGCGAAGCATGCCCTGCGTGTAACCGCCGCTGCCGAAGCTCGACCACAGCATTACCAGCGCGCCGTTCTTATTCCTGTGCACGAACGGACCGTCGGTGACGTAGTTGCCGCTGTCGTTGCGCGCGTTTTTCCAGGGTGCTTCGGACGCGCGGAACAACAGTTTCGGCTCGCCTTTCGCCGCTTTGCACGAGCGTGCCGTCAAGACACCACCAGCCCTCGGGCGTAATCGGCTCCGACCACACGGTAAAGCCGGTGAGCGGATTGTCGCTCCTGAGAATCTGACAGCGTCTGCCGTCCTTTTCCGAGAAGAACGTGGCGAACATGTAGTAGGCTCCGTCCACTTTGTGCACTTCGGGCGCCCAATAGGCTTTCTCGCCCCAGAAGCCGTCGGGGCGGTCGAACGCGTGATAGGGACCGTCGAAAGTAACGAGGTCGTCGGAAACAAACGACGAAAAGCCCGGCGTTTTGCCGTCGCCGCCGTAAGCCGCCGAGTTTGCCATATTGTTGGTGCCGTACATGTAGTATTTGCCGTCCTCGGCAAGTATGTACGGGTCGCGTATTCTCAATTTGTCCTTGTCAAACTTCATATTTCTCTCCTACTCTGCGACTTTAATCGACTCGATAACCACGGGTTCGACGGGCACGTCGCGGAAGCCGTCGACGGAACACGTTTTCACCTCGGAAATCTCAATCGCGGTTTTCAGACTCTGTTCGTCGGCGGTCTGACCGAACGCGGCGTACTGACCGTCGAGGTACGGCAAATCTTCCACGCAGATAAAGAACTGCGACGAAGCTGAATTCGGGTCGGGAGTGCGCGCCATCGACACCACGCCGGGAGTGTGGCGGAGCGCGTTGCGCACGCCGTTAGCCGCGAACTCTCCGCGCACCGTGCGAGGCGCGGGTTTGTGAATCAGCTCGTCCTTGCCTGCCTTAAATCCGCCGCCCTGAATCATAAACCCGGGAATTACGCGGTGAAAGCACAGACCGTCGTAGAAGCCGTCCTGCACAAGCCGCATAAAATTCTCCACCGATTCGGGCGCGTACTCGCGAAACAGCTCGAGGTTGATTTTCCTGCCGTCCGTCAGCGTTATACAAACTTTGTCCTTTGTCATTGTCATTCTCCTCGCGGCAGCCGCGCCGCCGATTTTAGTGAAAGTCCTCTTCGGTAAACGCTTCCCACGGAATATTCACGGGCTGCTCGTCGTTGATTATCGAATCGACGTGCATAAGTAGCGGAAAGTCTTTGAGGTCGACTTCGCCCCTTGCCGCGCGCACCTTGACCGCGCGAGCGACGCGCGTCGCCACGACAAGCGACTCGAGCGTTACGCCCTTAAGCTCCTCTCTCACCTCGGTCATCGTCTTGCCCTTGCCGAGAAGTATGCCGGCAAGGCGCGTTCTGCCGCCGTACACGGTGACGTAAAGGTCGCCGGCGCCCACCACGATTTTGTCGTCCGCGCCGCCCAGAAGCTTGATAAGCTTAATCATTTCGCGCACGCCCTGACCGAACGCCGCCGCCTGCGAATTGTAGTGAAGCTCGCTGTTCTCGCCGAAATTCCGCTTGTTTACGCCCACGGTCAGCGTGATGCCCAGCGCGTAGCCGTTCTTGAGCGCTACCGCGCTCTCCACGCCCGTGACGTCGGTCGACAGCGAAATGTGATAGTAGTCGGTCTGCATCGTCTTTTTCAGAAAGCGCAGCGTTTCTACGTCCTCGCCGCAGAAATAGACTTCGGTCTGGTCGTGCGCCACCAGCTCATAGCTCGTGCACGGTCCGCCGACCGCGTTGAGATTGCGTTTAAGCCCTTTCTTTTTCAACATGTCGCGCCAGACGTAGGGATAGGGAATAAGATTGCCGTTCTCGTCGTCGAGCAGACCCTTGGTGACGGTGAGTACCGGGGTTTCCTCCTTGACGGCAGGCAAAACCTTTTCGCCGAACCACTCCACGCCGAAGCTCGACACGCCGCCGATTACGAGGTCGGCGCCGTCGAGAGCGCGCTCAAGCTCCTCGATTTGGTAGAACTTCACGCCTCTCGGAAAATCCTTGACGAACTTCGGGTGACGATTGGTTGCTTTGCACGCGTCGATGATTTCGCGGTCGAGGTGAGTGCCCACAAGGCGCACCTCATGTCCGTTTTCTCTCGCCGGGAACGCCAGCGCCGAACCCATCATGCCCGAGCCTACGATTGTTACGATGCTCATTTTTCTTTAACTCCTTAAAATCTTAGCCGCGCAGTTGTCCGCGCGACGACACCTCGGGCATTATTGTACTCCTAACCGCCGCCGTTGTCAAGAAAACGGCAGGCATTTTCCACCGTTACATAAGCGGTCGGGCTTTCCGTAAATCCTGTAACGGCTGCCCCGTCACCGCCTCCCTCGCCGCCGCATACCATGGACTATGGAAAAGTTTTGCTTTCGCGGCGCGACGCTTGCCGTCTATGCCGGCTCGTTGGACGATTTTGAAATTCATGAAGCGGATAAAGGCGCGCTCGTCACGGTGCTCACTCACGCCGCGCTGAGCGCGCCCGTCGACCTCTTCCGCGAAATTCGCGGCGAGGACAAGATTTTGTCGCGGCTGTGCGCGCTGTCGGAGCGGCTCGATTCCACGCTGGTTGCCGGCATGCTCGTCCGCTACGGCGAAATCCGCAGGCTGAGCGCGGCGATAGCGCACCGCGGAGTATTGGAGGACGTAGCCGACTCGTGCACCGCTCCCGAGCCGTTTGTGCGCGGCGGCACCGTCAAGATAATCGCGACCGACGGGCTGAGCTTTGCCGTCTGCCCCGGGCGCGACGCCGCGTCGCGACTGATTATGGGTAAAATCGTCGGGCTTTGCGACGCGGTCGTCGCTGTGGACTCAACCTACTCGCCCTCCGCCGAATCCGCGATAACCGGGCTGTCGGACGAGTTTTCTCTCCCCGTCCTCTACGCCTCACCCTCGCGCGTTTTTCTGCTCGGCGAATAGCAAAAAAGGGGCAATGCCCCTCTGTATAATAACCGTAAAATTCCCTCTATACCGTGCCGTAATCTTCGGGCAGTTCTTCGTAATCTTCGTCCGACGCGACCGGATACATAAAACACGGGTGAACCACGTCGTCCCAAATATCTTTAAGACGTTTGCCCTCGACGCTTCCGTTATTTATAAAGTCGTCGAGGGTGTCGTAATCCGCTTCTTCGCCCCGACTGTATAACTGCACGCCGTTATTCTCGCCGTAGACCTGATACGGTCTGCCGTTATACCAAAACAGCATCTCTCCGTAAAAATTGAAACCGTTAATAAAGTCCTCGAAAGTCGCTTTGAACGGTTTACCGGCTTTATATTGTTCTTTCGCGCGCGATAACGGTACCAACATAGGATAACTTATTCCGTGCCATTTTTCTTCCGTTTCATTACTGCCGCATTGTTGCCAACCGCAATGCGGACACTTTGCACTGTTCCCGTAATCGTCCGCGTAGTTCAATCCGCCGCATACCTCGCATGCAATCGCGTTGTTATATTCCGTAGGATTATACTTCTTCTTCATTTTGCTTCTCATCGCTCGGATACTTCCGATAATCGGGCTCTATAAATGCACGTTCACCAACTATCCTTGTCAAGCCCCCTAAATACGTCATATTTCTCTACTCCGCGACTATCGTAAGACCATGGGCGGCGGCGTAACTTTTCAGTTCGCGACAAAGCTCGGTCGAGTGAAAAGCGTCGCGCGAATAGGCGCAGCGGAGCGCGCTCGAGAGCGTTTTGTCGCCCACCGAGCGGCGGTCGCCGCTTGCCCTGTCGAAATAAATACGCATGGCGGCGACGAGGTCGTGCCCGTTCGTAATCATGAGGTAGTCCTCGATTTTGCCGGTGTCGCGCACGGCGGCGAGCTTTTTCATCCGTGCGCCGTTTATCTTGTTTTTGCGGTTATAAGCGTTGACGAAGCCGACCGCTTCGCTTCTGGTAACGGTTTTACCGGGGCGTATTACGCGGCTGAGGTCGGTGCCGGAAATTTTGAGCGCCCATTTGTAGCGCTCGGAACACAGTCGAATTGCGGAAATGTGAAACAGCGAGCGCAGTATTTCGTACCGAAGCTTCAATGGCGGCAGTTTTCCGCGATAGAAATTGACGGCTACGCGTTCAAATGTTTCGTCGTCGGCAACGAGCATGGTTTCGCAGCAACAACCGTCGCAGTAGAAAATGCGCTCGTGCCGCTTTGCCGTCTGATAATCGCGATCGCGTATTCCCAATACGCGCGGCTCGTCCGGGAACTCCGACGGCAGAAACTTATCTATCGTGGTGCACGCGCCGTAAGCCTTGATAAGCGTGACGGACTTGTCGAACAGAAAACGAAAAGCCTTTACGTCGTCCTCGCCCTCAAGCAGCACGACGGTTTTTTTGCGACGAAAATCCGCCGACAGCAGCAGGCTGATTTCGGCTGCGGTGTTCTCCGCCGTGAGATTGGAAAAAATCGAGTTACTCCCCATACTGCTCTCCGAGGTCAACCTGAAGGTCACGGTGACCGCCGAGTATCTGCGGCGAGTGCGTGGCGATAATCGCGCTTGCGCCGCCGAGCGCGCGGCAAATCTCCTTTACGTCGTCCACGAGCGTGAACTGCCACGCGATGTGCATCGAAACTTCGGGTTCGTCGATGAGCAGCAACGCGCCGTCGGGCGTGCCGAACAATAAATCCGCGTAAAACTCGGTCAGTCGAATTTCGCCTGCGGACAGCGCGAGAAAATCCAGCTTCTCGCCGTCGTCGTCCGTAAATTCCAAGCCGCCGCTGCCGATAGTCGCCGTCTTGAACGCGAGCTTATCGGAAAGCAAATCTCTCAAAAGTTCCGCTCTCGCCCTGTCGCTGCCGCCGGCATTGTACGCCCTGCCTGCCGCGTCGGGAATCGAGCGCAGCTTATTCGCGTACTCGCGGATTTTCTCCTCGCCGCCGCGCACCGCCGAGCTCAGCCCGTCGCCGCCTGCTCGCCTGACCGCGCCCAGCAGCTTCGCCGCACGTTTTTCGGCTGCCGTGAGCTCGCCTCGGGGCGAAACTTCCTCGCCGTTTTCGGTGTAACCGCCGTTCGCGGCTTTAACGAAATCAAACCGCTCGCCGCCGTTAAATTCCAGCGAAAGCTCGCGCCCGGGCATCGAAAACAGCGCGCCGCGATTGCCGTTTGCCACCGCTTCGACAAGCGAAAACAGCGTGCTTTTGCCAAAGCCGTTCGGCCCCGTGAGCACCGTCACGCCCTCGCCGCGCAGCCTCACGCGGTAATCGAACCGCCCGAAAAGCCCCTTCACGGTTATTTCCTTCAACATTTTTCGCCTCCTTCGGCAATCGCCGTCCATGCGTTTTATCGCAGCTACCCTACTTTATATTCCCGAAAATCGTAATCGGTTTACGTCCGAATCCGATTTATCTTTATTTATTCCGCTTGTTTTGCCTGTTCTGCCGCTCGGCTTCGCGGCGTTCGCGCTCGGCAACCTCCGCGGCGTAGCGGCGGCGCTTCTCGGTGCTCTCCCACCAGCCGACTTCGCGAGTCTTAAACTCGTCGTTACCGGGGAACGGCATGGCTTCGAGCTGTTCGCGAGTGACCCCGAGCTTAGCCGAAAGCTCGTCCGTCGCGAGTATTTTCAGTCCTTCCGCGCCGTGGCAACGCGAGCAGGCGTTCTCCGCGCCCATTTCGTCTGTCACATAGTAATCGCAGTCGGCGGTCTTAGGCGTGTACCTGCCGCCTGCCTCCGCGATAAGTCGGACAAACGACAGCATTTCCCTAAGGTGAGTCGTCTCATAGCTCTTGCAAAACGCCACGCGTTTATGCCTTAGCGGCTGTTTTTCCGCTTTTTTCGCAGGTCTGTATGCGCGAACAAACGCGTCGAAAACCTTTCTGCCGTTGTTGTTCATGCGGTTGCTCTCGTCCGCTCGCGCACGATTCACGCGGTCGGAAAGCGTGACCACGGCGTCGTCCTCGACGGTGCCGTCGGCGCAAAGTCTGCCACAGCAGCCGGGGTGCGCCGCCGCGAGCCCGAATAGAGTCGTATTCGATTTTTCGGCAATCGCCAGCGTGAGCCGCGCCGTCATCAGCGCGTCGTCGTCGGACTTGTGCAGCGTTTCCGTCGCCACGCCCATTTCTTCGCAAGCCCTCTCGAGGTTGACCACGCGCTTTTCCTCGTCCAGCTCGCGAAACAGCTTCTGACTGTCGCAATAGCGAAACGGCGGTATCGCCAGGTCGTGGTCCTCGCAAGCCGTGCGTATAAACTTCGCGTCGTTGACGAGCGAATGCCCGAAAATCATGCGGTCGGGCGCGGTCAGCAGCTCGCTTATGCGCGAGTAAGCCGCGCCGAACGGCTTTGCCTTGTAGTATACGGCAGGCTTGTAGTGAAGCTTGATGTCGCCGGGCTCCTTGCCCCTCAGACAAAAACGGTGCTCGGGATTGACGAGTATCACGTCCTTTTCCCTGACCTCGCCGTGCTCGCCCGTCACGACGTAGCCGAACTCGCACAAGTGCGTTCCGTCGCTGCATTCGGTATCGAAAAATAAATAGTCCATGCTGTTCCCTGACCGCGGCAAAAACGCCGCCCGATATTTTACGCTTTCATTATACACCAAAAGCGACGACTCGTCAAGAGCCGCCGCCTATCGCCGCTAATGCAAATCGATTAAATTACGTTAATGCGCCCGATTTGTTGTTGCGGCGGTTTTTTGATAGAGAATTCAATTCTATCGGTTTCTAATACGCAAACGCCTTTACCGTCGTATTGTTTTAATATAAACGAATACTCTCCGTAGGCTAACCCTTGTAACGACGCGTAATATTCGTCCGCATCTATTTTTATCTTCTTAAAAACGTTCCAAGTCGACGGTTTTTTCACCGGACCGTACGGACTTCCGACGGTTACGAAATCTTTCGGTATATAAAACGTAATTTCGGTATGGCCGTATTCGTCGCAACACGGTTGAAAATATACGTTCACCAGATCTGTGCCGGTCGCGACCTTCACGTCGGCGGCAGTAAGCAACGCTTCTCGTTTCGCTTTTGCTTGCTCGGCATAGTATTTTTCCTCGTCCGCTTTAACGTACATAATCGAAACTATGCAATCGTCTGCCAAATTGTTTTTAAATACGAATTTGATTGCTTCCGTTCTGTCCTCGAAGTCCACCGGAACGATATACTGCGTACCGTTGCGCGCAACTTTTTCCCACTTGTCTTTTCTTAAAACGAACACGTCAAAACGATCGTTTTCATCTTTTACGTTAATCGTAACGGTATATTTGTTTTTAAAAGTATCGTCGTCTTGCGTTATCGTAAGAACGTCGTTGCAATCATTAAAAGAATAATTGCAATCGCTAGAAAAACATGTAGACTCCATTAAATATTTTTGATACTCATCCATACTATTCTCCTTACTCGATTGAGCAAATATACTCGATGCAATTCTTTAATTCCTCATCGGTCAACTTATCGTTGGTCTTTTCCGCATGCACCAACGAGTTCCGTTCTTTGCGTAATTTATGCAATAACGATATTTTATCGTAACTTGTGTTTTCATATCCCCAACCGTCATCTTCCGTCCGCGTAAGTTGATTTTTACAATACTCGTCTATCATTTCAACAAAACTGTCGGCATATCCGTAATTACATTTCAATACCGCTTCGAAACGAACGCAGAGATTTATAATTACCATATCTCGATTGCCGGCTTTAAGTTCTTTTTCAAAGTATTCTTTCGTAAATTTACCGACTAATTCCGATTTATCTATCTTTAACGATAACTCGTTTACAATACGCTCTTTGACTTTTTGCAAATATTCGACCGCTTCCCGAACGCTATTTGAATATTTTAATTTTTTAGCATTCGATTTTTCGTCCGCGTAAAGTTCGTTACGATTTATATTGACTTTATCCGCGATTCTGTAAAGCGCGTCCGAATCGGCTTTCGTGCAGTACGACAGCAACTCCGCTTCGATGCAATTCGTATCGTTATTTATTACGGCGTCGGCAAGCCGCGCGTTTCCGTTATCTACCGCAAATCTAAACAATTCTCTCTGCTTGTTATCGGCGTACAAATTATAAACGATTTCAAAATAGTGTATCGGATATTCGTATAACGCCCTTTTGACCGCGTTAAATCTTTTACTTGCGCCAGTTCGTTAATGCTTATAATGCCGTTATGCACAGCAGATTGTATTTTTAATTCAGTATCCGAAACGTTTTTATCGAGTTTGAGTTTCGCAATTCTTATCTCGTCGTCGGTCGCAACGTAACACTTAAAAGCGTCGGCAAAAATCGGCTGTGTGTTTTTCACAAAAGACCTTATCGCGTTATTGATTCCGTTAAACTCCGATATCATTTCGATATCGCCCTTGTCAAACGCCGACTTGAACGTTCTGTCAAGAATTCTCACCAATCCGTAGCCGCCGTTTCCTCCCCTATTTCCCATAAAGAAATAGTTTGCAACGTAATTATATTCTCTGTCGCATCTATCGCTAGTTATTTGAATATTCGCATACGCATAGTCGTTGTTTTCTTTCGCCGCGCCGATAAATTTTCTGAACAACGCCTCGTTCCCACAAGAATACGCTTCGTCAATCATATACGGCAACGCATGATACCAGACGCATTTTCTGTCGCTTTGCGGCGATAAAAGAAAATCGATCGTATTTTCGTTTATGCGTTTATCCGTAACCAACACGTTAAAAAACTTATGCGGAATAATGCAAATGCATTGATCGCGATAATCTCTGAATTCTTCTTTATCTTCTTCGGGGAGTAACGATTTAATCTCGTTCTCGCTCTCAAAAGTAAATTGCCAATTCCTTTCTATCATAAAACGCGCACCCGCCAATACGCTCGGCTTATTCGCTAAAATCGCAAGAGTTATCGCGTCGATTATATTAAAGCGTTCTATGAAATTTCTATCTACTTCGCACAGTTTTTCGAACACTTTAAAACACCGGTATTGTAAAACGTAGTCTGTGATATTTTTCCCATTTTCGTCGTTCGGAAGATCTATAACTTCCTCCGTCATTGACGCGTCGTCGTTTTTTGCGCACAGTTCCGCTTTCGACATAGTTATAATCTCTTTTTCGGGAGTTTTGCCGGTCATAAGATAATCGATACTTACACCGAAAATATTAGCCATTACGGGCAACTGCGAAATTTCCGGATACCCGCCGTCGCTTTCCCACTTGCTTACGGTTTTATCGCTCACACTTAGTTTTTCGGCAAGTTCGACTTGCGTCCAACCTTTTTCTTTGCGCAAAGTAGCAATCCTTTTGCCTATGCTTTGTTCTGTCATTAGTTCCCTCTCCTTTTGGTTCGTGCCACCATTATAAACCGACTACCGAAACTTGTAAACCTACTTATCATATATGCGAAAAGTAGACTATCATCAAGTCGATTATTTTATCTCTACGATACGTAGAGTATATCTTATAATTTAGTATTTGTAAAGCATCCAATAATCCATGAACAGCAAAAAACCGCCTGCTACTGCCCGTATAGTCGCAAGCGGTTTTGTTTTATTTACTTAAAGTTGTAAGGGCGTAACCTATGCGAGGTTACAGCGCCTTTTTATAGATGGCGAGAATATCCTCGACCGTGACGTCCTTGGGATTACCGCCGGTGCAGGGGTCGATGAGCGCGTCGGCGGCGAGTTGCGGCAACTGCTCTTCCTTGATGCCGATTTCGCCGAGTCGCTGCGGAATGCCGATAGCCTTGGACAGCGTGCGCACGGCGTCGATAGCGGCGAGCGCGGCTTGCTCCTCGGTCAAGCCCTCGGTCCTGACGCCCATAGCCCTTGCGATGTCGCCGTACTTCTTCATTGCGGCGGACATATTGTACTCCATTACGAACGGCAGGAGCAGCGCGTTTGCCACGCCGTGAGCGATGTCATAGCGTGCGCCGAGCGGATGCGCCATCGAGTGAACGATGCCGAGTCCCACGTTGGAGAACGCCATACCCGCAACGTAGCTGCCCATAGCCATGCCCTCGCGAGCCTCGGCATTCTTGCCGTCGAAAGTAGCTGTTGCAAGGTTTTCGGCAATCATTTTGATACTGTTCCAGCACAGAAGGTCGGAAAGCGCGTGCGCGCCCTTGGTGATATAGCCCTCGATTGCGTGCGTGAGCGCGTCCATGCCGGTAGCCGCGGTCAAGCCCTTGGGCATGCTGGTCATCATTTCGGCGTCGTTGAACGCGACTACGGGAATATCGTGGGGGTCGACGCAAACAAGCTTTCTGCCTGCTTCCTCGTCGGTTATGACGTAGTTAATCGTGACTTCTGCCGCCGTGCCGGAAGTGGTTGCGAACGCCATAATCGGGAACGCCTTATGTTTGGTGTCGGCAACGCCCTCCAGCGAGCGCACGTCGTAGAAATCGGGATTGGTCGCGATAATGCCGATAGCCTTTGCCGTATCGATTACCGAGCCGCCGCCGATAGCGATGATTACGTCGGGCGCGAACGCCTTGAATTTGCCGAAGCCCGTCTGCACGTTGTGAATCGTGGGGTTAGCCTTTACCTCGTCGAAAACGACGTAAGCCACGCCCGCTTCGTCCAGCTCGTCGGTGACCATCTTCGCCACGCCGAACTTCACGAGGTCGCGGTCGGACACCACGAACGCCTTTTTATAGCCCCTTCTCGCCAGCTCGCCCTTGATTTCCTTTCTGCAACCTGCGCCGAAGTAGCTCGTTTCGTTGAGCACCATTCTCATAATTTTACTCTCCTGATACAATATAATTGACCGAAAAAAGTGCGGTATTTGAATTAGCACTTT
>ERZ779876.719-NODE-719-length-34233-cov-74.009421_pt1 | contig 34233 bp, 32 predicted proteins | sample MGYA00511068_ERZ779876 | MGnify/ENA primary metagenome ERZ779876 (study PRJEB29588, sample SAMEA1970858) | human gut metagenome | biome: human gut; feature: human-associated habitat; material: faeces | place: Denmark | collected 2008/2010 ...
AAGCCTATGCCGACAACTGCCGCAACCGCACGGCCGTATCGACGCCTTACGGCTGTGCCGAATACTGGTCTGACTGTTCCAGCAAATGCAAAACCAAATACAACGACAACTGCCGGAACCGGTCTGCGGTCATTTCCTCCTGTCCGGCAAACGCGACCTGTTCTTACTTCTCCGACTGCTCCTCAAAAATTCAGAGCTGGTCCTGCAACTCAGGGTATACTCAGGAAGGCAGCAGCTGCATTGCCGACAATCCCTGCCCCGGATACGAACAGAAAAGCAGTTGCCCAAACAAATATTACAACAAGGAAGTCTGCTCCAAAGACAGCAGCTATATCAAATGCACTCCGACCTGCGGCTCGCGCATTGTCGATGACAATCCGTCCTATAAGATTGACGAAGGAAACTCCGGCGGTGTGGTTGTAGTTACCAAGAGCGGCTCTTATCTCCCATACGGCAATACAATTTATTCAAACGTCAATTTTCCGCAGTATTCCGAATGCGCAGCCCTGTCAAAGCCGACCATAACCCTGACGGCAAGCAACGGCTATGCTGCTTCCATCAGTACCAACCGGATTGAGAACATTGACTTTATCGTCAACTTCAAAGCATGGACGCAGCCCGATTACTGTTCGGCAGCCTCACAATACAGATATTCTTCATTCTGTACCAGCAGCTGTTCCTCTTACGACTGTTATTGCCGCAGCAGCTGTATGTCCAATTCCAGCTGCCGGGACTACAGCATTGAGTGCATGAATTACTACGACGCCATGGTCAACGGCAGCAGCCATATGGACCTGTGCGAAGTCGCCAACAACTACGACAGCTACTGCACCAATACAAATTCGCCGTCAGTGGGCGTAAAATTGGATCCGAACAAACAGATACGCACCGAAACCTATACCAACAACGGTAAGAGCAGCACCAGATACTACTATGAAGGCACGCTCAAAAACGTCAACATTACCGTTAACGGCAGCCCGCAGATTGCCGCCCAAATCGGCGGCGGCGCCCATTATGACAAAACCATCAAGTTTGAGGGCACCAACAGCATCAGCGGCGGCAGCAAACACAGCGTTTGGGCCCGCGGACACAACACTTACGCCTACGGTATCGTCCGCGGCGTGCTGCAGGTTAACTCCGGCGCCAAGCTGACCTTGAACAAACCGGCCTGCATATATACACAATGGAACGGTTCGATTGTCAAATCAGGTACGGTTTCGGGGACGGTAACCACCAACTGCAGCACCTATCCACTGAAGTGGTAGCATCGAAAAACGACAAAAAAATCCCCGGCAGACAACCGGGGATTTTTTCAAAATTAATTGACCGTCTGGTCGACCTCATAAACGACACCGTCCGGCGAAACGGCTTCGGTCACGGTTTCGTTGACAACCGTGCCGTTTCCCTGTGCCGGAGTTGCCTGGCTGCCGCCGGACATATTATCCGGCGTGCTGACCGCGGCGTTGCCGTTCATATTGCCGGAGGCGGCGGGCGTTACGACTTCATAGCCTTCTTCGACAATCAGCATATTGGACGAATCGGCATTGCCGACATCGGCCGAAACCTGCGACTGGGCATTGGCGTCGCGGGAATCGCAGCCCATCAGAGCCAGAGCCGAAACACCTAACATAGCTAAAGTTTTTTTCATCTGATTTCCCCTTATTGTTTGAATTTACGACGTTCCTCACTTTTTATATAAGCACTGATGCTTTTTATTCAATACGCCGCGGATTTTGCAAAACGATTTAATTCCAAAGCTTTAATTTCCGCAGGGAAAGCACTATATCGAAAGCCTTATTTTTGGTGTTGACGAAAGGATTGGATATGTTAAAATTGTTGGGTTTGATAAAGAAAAATTTTGGAGAAGACGAAGTGACCCTGGCTGATAAAACAATCATTTGGGATTTGGACAATACATTATACCGGATTACCCCGGAATTTGCCGACATGCTGGACGAGGCAACCGCCATTGCCGCCATTGAGGATTTGGGCGTACCTCTCAACTTTGAGGAAGCCAAAGCCAAGGTCAAGGAATCTTACATGACATACCGCGACGGCGGCGAAATTTTCGTACAGCAGTACGGCATTGATCCTGAAGCAATGTTTCAGGCCTATCATAAGCGCAAGCCGATTGCGCCGATTGTTCCATACGAAAACCTGCTCGAAAAGCTGGAAAGCCTGCCTAACGAACAATACATTTTCTCAACCAGCACGCATGAAGTCTGCGAAAAAATTTTGAAACATATCGGACTCTATGATTTTTTCAAAGGCCGTTTTTATTCGGTAGAAGACTTCGGCACCGTCAAAAAGAACGAAAGTTCGGACGTTTATGCCAAGCTTTGCCGCCGCATTAACGCCGATCCGAAAAACTGCATTTTTGTTGACGACAGTTATTCCAATCTGGAATTTGCCAAAGAACTGGGCATGACCACGGTCAGAATCTTCTATAATGAAAATTCGGCCAAGGATAAGACTTATATCGATGCCGCTTACAAAGGCATCAACAGTTTTCTGGACGAATATCTGCGGCAGGTTCCGGTCAACAGCAATTCCGCGCTTAAGGCTGCCGGTTCTGCGGCCGGCGCCCGTTAAACCGGCGACAGAGGTCGCTTTCCATCTGATAATTGGTCTGATTGTCGAGCTTGCTTTGCTCTTGCATGAGTTCGCTCTTGAAGTGGCGTATCAGCGGTTCGATTTCAGCAATATACATTTCGGTCAGCGTATTGGTCGCTTCGTCAATTTTTGACGGCGAATCTATCCGATAAGGTTTAATATCGCGGGCAATTTTCTGCACGGAACGGCGCAAAGAAGGAATAAAATATTCAAGCGCGGCAGTGTTTATCTGATGATGCGTCTGTTCATGACGGACAACGACATTGTATTCACAGGAACCGGGCTGCAGCTGATTGGAAATAAAAATGGTCGGATCCTGATAGCCGATAAAAACGTTTAAGCTGGTCGGCACAACACAAATGTCCGTATCGTTGACAACCCGGCTGATGGTATTCAGCGAAACCTCCCAATTGACGCCGACAACCGCCAGACCGGAAGCAAAAAGCCCCTGCTCAACAATGCCGTATTGCTGACCAAGCCTCGTCAGTCCCTGCTGATTGTACCCGAAATCATATTTCAGTTTTCCGTAAGAAGTGGTAAATTCGATTTCCGGTTCAGCCTTCAGCGTTGCACAGACATCGGTTTCCGCGGCAACAGAAACAAAATTGCCGAGCCCCAGAAAAATGCAAAAAGTTAATATAAAAAAAAGTTTTTTCATGTAATATAGCATACATAAGATTTCTTAACATAGAGTTGAGATTATGCAAAAATCGTTTTTGTTTTCGTTTCTGAGCGCCGCAATCCTCTTCAGCACCCTTGCAGGCGCCGAATCTCCGGGGCGTTATGTACGCAAACAGCTGAAGCCGAATTTTTTTATTCCGCCCCAAGAGCTTGACCATACGGAAAAGCTGCCGGAGTTCAACTATTATCCCGGCGAAGAAGAGAAGAAGGCCAGGCAGCCCCAACAGAACGCCTCCGAGCAGGTTATCAAAATAATTAAAGCGCCGCAGGAAATTCCTGCCGCGACAGAGGTTCGGCAGACAGCAGACGCACCGGCAGTCTTACCGCTGCCGGAAAACGTGCCTGACATATCCTCAGATACAGCGGAAATCAAAAGCCAATATATCGAATACAATAAGGACGAACTGGCGCAAATTCCCGAGTACAAGCAGAAATACGCCGATTATATCAACGACCTGAAGGTTATTGCCGAAACGGGGCAAGTGCCGGAAAATCCCCGCGTCGTTTTTGACCTGACCAAAATGAGCACTAACGAACGTCTGGTCGTTACTGACAAATTCGGTCTGAAACCGGTTGAACAGACAACTGCGCAATAAGGAAAAAATATGGAGAAACCACTTAAAATCATTTCGGAAATCAAAACGCCGCGACTGACGGCACGCCCGGCCGCAACCGCAATGGCTGACGGGCTTTTCCATGCCATTGACATATCACGTGAGAGACTGCGCGAGTTTCTCTTTTGGGTTGACAATGTACAAAAAGTTGAAGACGAACGCAAAACACTGACTGATTTTGCCGAAGGATGGGAAAAAGGCGAAATCTTCGCATATGTTCTGTATAATACAGATGAAAAAATCGTCGGTACCATTGACGTTCACAACATTTCATACGGCAATCATTTTGCCGAGCTTGGCTATTGGCTGAAAGACGGCGAAACCGGCAAAGGCTACATTTCGGAAATTCTTCCGCATATCGAAAAAACATTTTTCTCGGCCGGGTTACATCGTTTGGTCATTGAATGCGAGACCGACAATATTGCATCGGCAGCGGTTGCCGAACGCAACGGCTATGTTTTTGAAGGCATTGCCGCAGGAAAGGTTTTCGGTTACGGCAAATATCGCGACTGTAAGGTTTATGCAAAAGTCTTACCGGACTAAAATTCTACAAAAAAAATCATACACCCATTAATGGTTGACATATAAAAATACAGAACACCTAAGGTTGACATTTTTTATAAATAAGTTTAAGCTTATTTTCAAGGCGTTTGTTTGAACCTTTTCGGTGTAATCCCCCCGAAAGTCAAGGTTCGGCAACAAACGCCCGCAGGCTCCGTTTAACGTCTGAATTGTTTAATACAGTTTACGGCAAGGTCATACATACACACTAACAACCTTTCGGAGCCTGTCCTTTTTATTTCAGAAAATGCAACAAAGCCTCCCATTCGGGAGGCTTTGTTATTTATCCATAAACGCTCAACAAAAAACCCCTCGGTTGAGGGGCTTTTTGCTGATAATCAGGCCGCTTTGGTCTTCTTGGCGGTTTTGGCCTTTTTGGCAGGTGCCTTTTTTTCTTTTACGGCCTTTTCCTTTTTGGGAGCCGCTTTCTTTTCTTTCTTGGAAGAAGACTTCTTTTCAGCCTTGGCTTTTTCTTCTTTAGCCTTGGGTTCTTTTACCTTTTTTTCCTTGACCTTGACCGTTTTTTCCTTTTTAGCGGCACGAGCCTTGGAAATACTGATGGCATTGTCCAAATCCTTTTCCGTGCAAAGGCCGACGGCTACCGGATTTTTAGCGCGGATATTGGCCATATCCTTATGCGTGCCGGTGCGGATCGCTTCAATCGTCGGCTTGGTGGTTCCGACCAGTTTGCAAATCTGCGAATCGATGATTTCCGGACAGTTTTTCAAAATCCACAGAACGGCGCTGGGTTTATCGCTGCGCTGTGAAGGCGAAAGCATCTTCTTGGCTTTGGCGTTTTTGGCCTTGACGTTGCGCTCCAATTCGTTCGCCTGAAGGGAGGCTCTGCGGTCAGCTTCGCACCTGCTGATTTCTTCGGCGGTCAACTGGCCGTTTTCAACCGGACTTACGCCCAAAATATTGAAAGCCACGTCGCCGTCGGCAATAGCCTGAATTTCAAGTTCGTGTAGTTCACAGAATTCGGCAATCTGACGAAACGTCAGGGTCGTATTCTCAACCAGCCATACAGCAGTAGCTCTGGGCATTAAAGGGGCTGTCATTTCAATATCCTTTCTTAAATTCTATTCTTATCTAAAAAAACATTCTCTATTCCAGAGAATAGAGAATGTTTGCCGATTATACAAGATTTTTTTTGCTAAATTAAATTTATTTTCTGCTGTTCAGGATGTTGGCCATATTCAGATAGCCGACCTGAAGCATTTGGGCCGTCGCTTCGTATTTCGAGGCCTGAATCTGCAGCGCATTGACGCTGGAGAGACTGCCGCTGGCGCTGGTCTGAGTCAGCGGGATCTTAGTTTCGGTCTTGTTTTTCGAATCGTCAGACAGACCTTCTTTCGAAACATAGTCATGCTTATATTTTTCACCTTGCTGAATTTGCAGGACATAGGCCAGCTCTTCATTTTTGCTGACCGTGTCATCACGGGTAATTTTGATATAAAGCATGGTGTCTTTTTTGGCTTTATATTCGCCGCTGAACATGGCATCGATGTTATCGCGGGTTTCGGTGCCCTTCTCGGCCGAACTGTCGCCGATGAGCGTTTCCTTGCCGTTTTTGTTGATGGTATAAACCTCGACCTTGAGACCGGGAGCCAACTCGGCCATCCAATCCTTGTTCTGCTCGGCAAGCGCCTTTTCCTCCTGCTCCTTGGCCCAGCCTTCCGGATCGGTAATTTTTTTCAGTTCGTCAAGTTTCTGCTCATAGGCGGACAGGTCCAGAACTTTCTCGTTGCTGCTGTCGCCGCCCTTTATCGACAAGGAAACAGTGCCGTTTGACTGCAACTGAATCTTATACATGTCGGAACTGTCATAATACTCGGAAAGTTTGCCGACAACGCTGACACGGGCATAATTCAGGCGCGTGTAACCGAGGTCACGGGCATTGGCAAAGCTCTCGTCAACGTTGTTTACGTCCGTTACGGTCTTTTCCCAATAGCCAAGACTGCTGTTGTCTGCCGGTATCGTCGTGCTTACTGTCGTCGCCATCGCATACTCCTTTAAACCTACATTATATATTTTATCATAAAAAATTTTTTATCACAATATATTTAATCAGTCGGTTTACAGTTCCGTCATCTTATACAGGGCCGTCGACCAGCCGGTTTTGCTCAGGGTCTTTTCGCCCAGAAACTCAAATCCGTATTTCTCGCCCTCAAGGCGTTCCTTTATCGGTTCGTTGACAATAATCTCATTATCGTATGTCTGTTCAAAAACGTCCTGAATAAACGGCGACAAATTCGGCTCCTGTTCGGAAGAAAGCGACAAAATGCTGCATTTGTCGGCAATAATCAGATTGGTATTGTTAAGCTGTTCTTCATAAATGGACACATCTTTGAAAAATTCAACGGCAAAACGCGCGGCATGGTTCAGCTTGGGAAACTCTATCGAAGTAACATAATTGTCTTCGATAACGTTTTCACCGTTGAACTTGGCCGACAGGTTGGCGATGATGTTTCGCACTTCGCTTTTGACACGGGTAAAATCATCCCGGTCGCCGGGCTGGTCATTTTCATAAAAACGTACCCGGTTTTCGATACTGACAATACATTTGAGCATAATATCCGGCTCGTGCGCCTCTTCTTTCGCTTCCAGTTTCCGGTTGTCGGCCGCCGCATATTTGTTCAACGCCTCCCACTTACTGAACGTTTTTTTCAGAATGTGCGTATCCAACGGACGTTCTGCCAGCAGCTGCGCCATCAGATAAGCGCCGACGCCGGTCAGAAAAACCGCGACCTTGTTATCCTTATACGTCTTTTTGGCTTCATAGAAGGCTTCGACGTCGCCGATGTCGCCGTCAAGAATGCTGAACGCTTCGTGCAGCATTGAATTGGCGTGGGTTATGCTCAGACCGTTGTAACGCGAAAGTTCCAGCACGCCGCCGTAAATTATCAGTTTGACGCCCAGGCGGTTGAAGTTGTCGGCAATGTTGATTTCGCCGTCGAGATTTGAAATTATCTGGCTCATATAATCTACAATACTGCGCTTGAATTCGGCAGGCGCCTCGGGAAAAGCGGGCGCCAACGTCGGCTCATAACCGTCATTAAGGTTGTAGTTCTGGATAATGGCGTCAGCCTTGTCAAAAAACTTCTTCTCATGGATGATTTTTTTGCGGCGAACCTTGCGGGACGAAAAGACGTACCAAGGCACCTTACGCAAGACCAGCGGCACAGCCAGCAGCAGGAACAATGCAAAAAACGTTACAAACATAACGGTATGCGTCAGTTCTTCGGGAACGGTTATTTCAATAACCGGAATCAGCAACGTTACCAGAATATTGGCCGAAATCAGGCAGAAAACAATAATGGCAACCAATTTGAAAACGGCGGTAATCACATTCTGGCCGTTAGAAGCGCCGGCCGGTTCCTGGGTTTCGATGTTATATTCGCCGCGCGTCGGCGCCAAACCGCCTTTCAGCGAATAGTCGGAACCGCTCTTGTCCTTCTTGCCCGCCAAACTGACATATTCCACCGTTTCAACGTAGGAATTGTCCTGCACGTCAAAGTCTTCCTTAAGAATTTTGACGGCAATTTTTTCGGCTTCGCGTTCTTTGGCTATACGCATGGCGTCATAACGCTGGTCGCTGGAAAAACGATCTTCAAGTTTCCAGCCGTCACCCCGGTCCGTATAAACTTCGTAATGCGATATTTTGACCATTAAACCATCTCATCAAGACATAAAAAAACCTGCATTCAGTATAGAAAATGCAGGTTAACAAAGATTAAACCTTTGCGAAATTATTTTACAGAAGTATCGGGTTTCAGACCAAAAGCACCAAACTTGCTGTTGAACTTGGAAACCTGTCCGCCGCTGTCTACCATGCGGTGAACACCGGTCCAAGCCGGATGAGATTTCGGGTCAAGTTCCAGAGTCATCTTGTCACCGGCCTTGCCCCAGGTCGATCTGGTTTTGAATTCTGTGCCATCTGTCATCACATATGTAATCTCGTGATAATCAGGATGAATACCTTTTTTCATCTTATTTTCTCCAAAAACTTAATTTATGACATGTAAATTTAGTGCTCTTATACATTAGAGTTACGAATTAGGCAAGCATTAATTTACATAATTTTAATTTTTTTATTTGATTTCGTCAATTTCAACAACATTGCCGCGGGCGGCGTCATCGGTAATGTTAATGACCTTGATGCTGAAATTCTTATATCCTTTGGCCAAAAGATACGAGCGAATTTCAATCGCACGGTTCAGGCTCTGTCTTTTTTTGCGGAAAACATCCTGACCGTTGTCATAATTATAGGCCATGATGGCGATTTTGTTGGCGCCGGCATTGTCAAAAGAAGCGATAATCGCGTCGATTTTTTTCTTGCTGAGTTCGTCCAATTCGGAAGAACCTTCGGCAAAAACAATCTCTCTTTTGACTTTTTCGGCATCGGCCACAGGCTTGGCTGCAAACGCACCGCTTACCGGCACCAGAGGTTCAGCCTTTTTTTCGGCAGCAGCCGGCACTTCGCCGACGGGCTGATTTTCATCAGATTCGGCCTTTACGGGAACAACCGGCGCGGGAGAAACCTTTTCGGCCGGCGCAGGCTCTTCGGTTTTGAAAGGCGCTTTGCCGGCAGAGGGAACGTCGGCGACAAACTCACGCCTGGCCGGCGCGGACGTCAGTTCTACGGCAGGAGCCGCAGCCTTTTCCTTAGCTTCGTTCTTTACGGTTTTGTTTCCGACCGGCGTATCTTTGGCCGGTTCGGCGACGGCCGGTTTGTTTTCAACGGCGGGATTTGCCTTTTCCCGAACGGGCTGAATGTCGGCCGGCTTGGCGGGAATGGCTATCTTTTCCTCTTTTTCAACAACCTTAACCTGCTTAATCTTCAGTTTCTGTTTGTTTTTTCGAGCCGACGTCTCGGCTTTGGGCGCTTTGGGTGCACTTTTCTTAACCACGGGGAATTGCGGCGTGTTTCTGATTACGGGAAAGAGAGGTTCAGGACGGCCGTAAGCCGAAGGGACGCTGCCGCCTCCGATTTCGTTTAATACCGAAAGGTCGACATAAACATCATCGGCTGCGCAGGCTTTTTCCGCGGACCAGCCGCAGAACAAACCGCATAAAGCCAGAACCATAATCTTACGCATTGCTCTTCCCCATATCAAAATTATTTGTGTACCAACTCATAGACCTTTTTGGACAGTTCGGCATTGGTGGCAATCAGATTGCCGCTTTCGAGCACCAGACTGAGGTTCTCGGTGCGGATATCCTTCTGATTCATATCCAACACGTATCCGCCGGCTTCCTTAACCAGAAGCAGACCGGCGGCAATTTCCGAAAACTTGTTGCCAAGGCTGACGGTTGCATCAAGCCTGCCGGCGGCAACACAAGCCAAATCCAAAGACACGGCGCCCAGAACCCGGACATTGTCAACGGCTCTGACAACGGAGTCATGGAGCTTAATATATTCCGCAACGTCGGATTTGTAACTGACCAAAGTCGAAATAAGCGCTTCCGAAAGTTCCCGGCGGGCAGAAACGCGCAGCCTTTCGTGATTGCGGAAACCTTCCTTATAGGCGCCTTTGCCTTTCTCGGCAAAAAACAGTTCATCCGAAGCCGGGTTGTAAACGATTGCGGCGGTAACGGCGCCGTTTTCGAAAACGGCGACCGAAATGGCAAACTGCGGAATGCCGTGGGCAAAATTGTTCAAGCCGTCAATCGGCGCAACAACAAAACATGAGCCTTTCGGCTTGGGCTGTCCGTCAACGGCAATCGGAAAATCGGGCTTAATGCGTCCCAGTTCGGTACGCAGGGCACGGTCTACTTTTCCGTAAGCCGAAACGACAAAATCCTTGTAGCTTTTGACCGAAGACTGAAGCCGTTCAATCTCGCTGAAATCCCGATTGAGCGGGCTGGCCGCCTTTTTGACGGCATTAATCAGCAGGGTCATGAAAGGGGAAAGGTAAGACATGCTATTTTGCTCTCTCTACATAGGTGGCTTCGGCAGTGCCGACAACGATTTTGTCACCGGTGTTGATAAACGGCGGAACCATGCAGCGGACACCGTTGTCCAAAATGGCAGGCTTGTAGGAAGAAGCCGCCGTCTGGCCTTTGACGACCGGTTCGGTTTCCACAACTTCACAGGTTACCTGCAACGGCAACTCGACCGAAATCGGCTTGCCTTCAATGAAATCGACATGAACAGCCATGCCGTCGGTCATAAACGGGCGGGAATCGCCCAGAATGTCGGCAGGCATGGTAAACTGATCAAAAGTTTCGCTTTCCATGAAAGTCAGACCGTTGTGGTCTTCAAACAGAAACTGGCAGTCTCTTTCCTCAACCATCAGCTTTTCGACGCTGTCTTCGGTTCTGAAACGTTCGTTGGTTTTGGTTCCCTCTTCAACCGACTTCAGCTCGACCTGCATAAAGGCGCCGCCCTTGCCCGGTTTGATGTGCATGGCTTTGACGACGGTCCAGGGTTTGCCCTTGTACTCGATTACCCAGCCAATTCTGATTGCTCCTGCTAACTGTTTCATATTTTTTCTCCGTATTTACAATTTTCAAAATGATTAAGGGCAAGTTAATCTAAACTTTGCTTTTTAGCAACAAGAATCTTATAGAATCTGTCATTTAAAATGACAATGTCGGCGGCAATAGAGCGAAAATCCACCCCTTCCTCCCGGCAGAAAACCGCCGACTGAATCAGAAAAAGCTCGGAATACCACTGCACCAATTCGCGAATTTTTTCCAAACCGTCCCGCCAGGCCTGAAAGATGATGAAGTCCGGCTCGCATTCGCCGGCCAGCATCGCCTCATGACGACGGCCCCTGACAATCAGTCCGGAAACCTTGTCTTTGCCGGCCGTTTTGACGGCACGGTCAAAATCGGCTTTGATTTTTTCCGATGCGGAAACGTCCAGCACAAAACCGTCCAGCCCCAAATCACGGCACAGCGCCGGCGCATCTCCGCCACCGGCCAGAACCAGCTTGCCGGCCGCAGACGCCCGACGGGCGAAACCGGCCGCAAAACCACGGTCCAGACTTGAGGTTATGAGATAACATTCGAGCGCAGGATCTTGAATCAGCGCTTCATTTTCTTCGGTAATCTCGACAATAAACTTTTGCATAATTCGGTTTGCCGCTTGTAATTATTTTTTAAGACTATAATATGCAGTCACTATACTTAAAGAATCTTTGAAAAGAAAGAGAAATTTTGAACATGGACGCCAAGAATTCCGAAATGACAAAGACTGCCGACGCGATCGCCGCCCTGACCGAAGCGCTTGCCGCGCTCGGCGCCGCCGTTGCGGCAAAAAAGGAAGAGCTCGCCGCGACAGCGAAACAGCAGGCAGAAGAAATCGCAAAAAAAGAAACAAAACTTGCCCTGCTTAAAGACAGTTCGACCAAAGTCATCGGACAGATTGACGGCATCATCGGCAAACTAGACAACATACTGGAAAACAATGGCTCAGGTAACGATAACAATTAATTCCCGCGAATATGCCGTCGCCTGCGAAGACGGACAGGAAGTACGCATACTGCAGCTGGCCCGCATGCTGGACGAAAAGGCAAAAATGCTGACCCAAGCCAGCGGTCAGGTTAATGAAAATATGCTGCTGGCCATGGTCGGCCTGCTGCTGGCCGACGAACTGACCGAACTGCGCAAAGGAAATCCCGCCGCTGCGACGCAAAATGCGGACAACAGACAGCGAATCCTTGAAATCGACAGGGTTACAGCCGAGGCTCTGGATAAGATTGCCGCCGAAATAAATTCTGTTGCAAAACAAATCGAATCATTGTAAGCTATTCGCATAGGAGGCGAGCTGTCCGGTACGTAGTTTCCGCAGATCTTCCGAGCCAACATTTTTATTAAGGGAACTGTCACTGACTAAACCGTGGTTTAATTATATGGTGCCCACTTTGTGAGAAGCGGTTCGATAAGAATGTCCCATACGGCTGAGACGGCTCCTCCATTTTTTGAAATCCCCGACCGGGGTTTTTGTGTTTTAAATATTTGAGGAAGCCGGGTCAGTGAAAATCATTTATTGCGGCGACGTGGTCGGCAGATCCGGCCGCGAAGCGGTCTTGAACAATCTGGAAAAATTGCGGGAAAACTACAAACCGGACGTTATCGTCGTCAATGTCGAAAACGCGGCGCACGGTTTCGGCGTTACTCCGGGAATCTGCCGCGATTTTTTAAATAATGGCGTCAACATGCTGGTTACCGGCAATCACGTCTGGCAGCAACGCGAGCTTATTCCCTTTCTGAACGAAAGCAAACAAATCGTCCGGCCGCTTAACTATCCGGAAGCTCTGCCCGGCCGCGGCGCGGCGGAAATCGAGCTTCCGAACGGCAAAAAGCTTCTGGTGGTTCAGCTGCTGGGGCGGCTGTTTATGGAAGCCATCGACTGTCCGGCACAGGCGATTGAAAAACTTTTGAAAAACTATACGCTGGGCAGGAACGTTTCTGCCATTCTGGTCGACATGCATGCCGAAGCGACTTCCGAAAAACTGGCGATGGGCTATTTTCTGGACGGCAGGGTTTCCGCCGTTGCCGGAACGCATACACATGTGCCGACCGCCGATGCCAGAATTCTGCCCAAAGGCACCGCCTATATTACCGATGTCGGCATGTGCGGCGATTATGAATCGGTACTTGGGTTTGAGGTTGAGGAACCGGTCAACCGGCTAAACCGCCGTTATACGGGCGGCAGACTGGTACCGTCCAAAGGCCCGGGCACGCTGTTCGGCATTGCCGTTGAAACCGACGACGCTACGGGTTTGGCAAAAACAATCGAACAAATCAGGATTTAGGGCCGGCAATGTAATCGCAGATGCCGTCAAAACATTTTTCCCAGGTAAACTCCTGAACGGTCGCCAATCCGGCTTTGCTGATTTTCTCAAGCTTATCGGGATTGTTTATCAATTCGACAATCTTTGCCGCGGCAAGCGACGGAAACGCCGGACAAAGAACCGCGTTTTCTCCGTCCTTGAGGAAATCGGACACGCCGGGTTGATTGTTTGCGACCAGACCAAGGCCGGAAGCCATGTATTCAAGATGCTGGTAGGTATAAGTCGGCGTACTGATGAAAGCGACGCCGATATCCGCGTCACGATAGATTTCGGCCAAGCGGTTCATATCGCTGAAGACTCCCAAATTGACAACGACGCCGTCCAAAGCATACCGTGACGGTTCATAATCTTCGCCGACGGAATAAATTTCCACACGCTTCCCAAGTTCCGCCTTTACTTTCTTAAATATTTCCGCCAGAAGTTCAAAATCGTTGCGGGGCGTTGACGGCCGCCCGTAAAAAACAATTTTGTAAACGTCTTTCCGATATGTTTTGTCCGGCCGCGGGTAATAAAGCCGATGATTGACGCCGGCCTGGTAGCAGTAAACGGCCCGGTTCCCGTAAGAACGATACAGACCGGCCAAAGCCGAGGAATTGGCCAGACCGATAAAACCGAATCTGTAGCTTTCTTCCGTAACGGCATAAGTTGATCCGGCCTGACTGAAACAGGGTTCAAAATCCTGAAGAAGATAGTATTTCTGCCGGCATTTTCTGAACTTGGCCAGAGGAAAAGCGGTCAACCACCAGTTGCACAACGCGATATCAACTTCGGGATAATCATCAAAATTATCCGAATAGGGAATAATTTCAAAGTTCAGCAAAGGAAACTCCCGGCGCATGTTTTCTTTCAGCGTTTCCTGGAGCTTTAAGTTTTTAGGCGACTGCTTGTAGCGGGGATAAAAGCAAATATAATTTTTCAATCCCCAGCGGGCGGACATGGATTCCATCTGCGTGATAATCGTCCGCAGGCCACCGCCATTCAATCCGTAAGGAAAAGCCATAAAGACTAAAGCGCTTTGCGGCGGATTCTGCCATGTCAGCGAGTAAGAGGCTGCCGTCAGCTTCCGGTTGGCCAACAAATCATCTTCGCCAAGAATATCCGTCAGACGAAATTCGTTAGGAACAGCATAAGCATTCGAGGATTTTTTTAACGCGGAAAAAATCTTTTTCAAATTCATGTTCAGATGCCTTTTATTTTGCGGATACAATCGCTCAGGCCTTCGCTGTAATGACGAATCGCAAGTCCGAAGTCTCTTTTGATTTTGCTTTTGTCGAGGACCGAATATTTAGGGCGGAGCGCCTTCTGCGGAAACTCGCCCGTGTGAATCGGCGTAACGCGGCAGTCAAGGCCAAAGCCTTTGACCGCGGCATAGGCCAAATCATACCAGGAACAGACGCCTTCATTGGTCAGATGATAGATTTCCCGAGTGCCTGGTTTTATCCGCGGCAGAAGCTCAAGAACACATTCGGCAAAATCTCCGGCGTAGCAGGGGCTGCCGACCTGATCGAAAATGACTTTCAGCTCCGGCCGTTTGAGCGCCAAATCCCGAATTTTCTTAACAAAGTCTTCGCCAAAGGAAGAAAACAGCCATGCCGTCCGCAATACCAGACAAGTTTCGGCGTTTTCAAGCACGGCTCGTTCGCCCTGTTCTTTGGCAACGCCGTAAACATTCAACGGATTGACCGCATCGGTTTCCAGATAAGGCGACGATTTTCGACCGTCAAAAACATAGTCGGTCGACACATGAATCAGAACCGCGCCGTTTTCTTTGGCAGCAACGGCTAAATTCCGCGGACCGTCTACGCTGACCGGGACGGCCTGTTCGGGATGATCCTCGAGATATTCGGCGTCACGGCAGGCCGCGCAGTTAATGATGTAACGAATTTTCCGGCCTTTCAAGAAACGGCGCACGGCTTCAAAATCGGTAATATCCAAATCCGCATGTCCGCAGAACCAGGCCTCCTCATCGGTCAGCCTGGCTTTGAACTCCGATCCCAGCAGTCCGTTTGCTCCGGTTATCAATATATTTTTCATGTTTTATCCGACAACTTGTTAGACAATTATTTGTAAGCTATCATAGATAAAATCTTTGTCAATTTTTATTGAGAGTCATGTCAACACGCACAAAAAAAGCTCCCGGCCATGTGACAAAACACAGGCAAAGAGCTTTTTCTACATTCCTATTTCAGGGAGGCAAAATCAATTTCCTCTAAAACGCGGAATTTGATTTTAATCAACTTCCGGCAAAACCCGAGTTCAATTTTTATCAGGCGGAAAGTATAATATTTTCCGTCTTCAAGATCAAAATCGCCTCTGCTGACAATTTTAATCTTTTCCATCTCCTCAGCAGAAAATCCGCTGAAGACAGGCTTTCCCTCAGAAACCGGAGCAACATAGCTGCGTCCCAGTTCATACCTTCCGTAAACATCAGCCGAGCCGTGACGGGCCGCTGCGTAACATACGTTTCTGTCAATATCAACAGACGCGATTAGATTACCGCTACGATAAAATTTCGTCTTCATGGCTTTATTATTTTAGTTAAACAATTTTTTTATCAGCCGACAGGTATCCGAAATAAGACTTTTGAGTCCAAAATTCATCTCCAATAATAGCTTATTTCCTGTAAATATAATCCCGTGCCGACATGAGTCAACACAAAATAGACAAAATATCGCTTTGACTGTGAATAAGATATTATTCTTGTCCGGACTATTTGATTTCCGGGCCGGTATAGACTTTGCTCCCGTCGGGGATTTTACGGCCAATTCCTTTTTTCAGAAATTCGGAACGGACAAAGCCCATTTCTCCGTTGTCCGTCTGGACGCGATACCAGACCTGATCCGGCGTGTATCCGGTCAGACGAACCGTCTGCCGCGGTTTCAGCACGGCCAAGACGTCGAAATCGTCCGAAGGCCCGTGCATGGCCCTGACCTCCCCGGTGGTATGGTAAAGCATATTGACATCCTCGGGATCGGCGGGAAGATCAATAATCCGGCCGACAACCATATCATCAACCGTTTCGCCGCCGGTACGAAACTGTACCTGTTGAAAATACTTGATTTCGTTGTTGCGAGAGAAATATTTGCTCAGTTCCGAATCGGTCATGACCTTAGTGCTCAGCGATAAAAGAACCGCCAAAACCGCAAGGCCGGGAATAATCAGCTGCAATCCTTTGAGCATTCCGAAATTCCAGGCCGGAATTCGCACACTGCTGCGAACCCCGAGCATGGCGATAAACCGGTTAAGCAGATTCTTCCGGACAGCGTCGGCATAGGCTCCCGCCTGCAAAGCGGACAGCAGCGCCTGTTCTTTTTTTCCGTCTTCCCAATAAGCGACGGCATTGTGAGCCAGCAGCGTAAAATTTTCGCGGCGATTGGCATTGATGCCGCGAATATTGCCGACCAGCGCGCGAATATTGCGGACAAAAGCCTGCGGATGCCACCAGCCTAAAGCCCAATTGGAAACCGAGGCCAGCAAAACCGCCGCTTTTGCTTCCCCGAAATTGCAGATTTCCTGATTTTCAACATCGGTAAAACGGATAATTTTTCCGGTTACCAGACGCAAATTCAGCGTCCGGACAAAAACGTCCTCTTCGCCGGCACGGTTTTTATACGGTTTAAGGGCATTGATATCCGGAAAGCTTTCCCGGGGGTGCGTCTGTGCCATCAGGTCGTAAATCAGACGTGAAGTTTCGTCTTTCAGCACATCATAGGCCACGGACAGCTTCTGAAAATTTTCCAGAGCGTTTTCGCCCGGATTCCGGTCCGGATGCAAAAGCTTGGCGCGTTCGCGATAATTCTGCTTGATTTCAGTTTCGGAAGCGTCATACGCCACGCCGAGAATGGCGTAATATCCCAGCGGGTCGAAAGAAAAGGTCCTGTTTTCCGTCTTGCTCATATATAAATTCCGTCTGCTAAAGTTTGGCTTTCGGCACTATCATCGCATATTTTGATAAACTTTTCTTTAACGTTAATCTTTACGGTACCGGCATAACCTTCCTCATGCAGCGTGGCCTTAAACAACCGCATGACATTGGCACAGAAGTCGGAACCGATGTCGCGTTCGGTACGGATTATCAGATCAAACCTTTTGTCTTTGGCCAAAGCATAACCGTCAAACTGCAGCGAACCGAGTCTGCTGAAACTGGTGTCGACGACAAAGCGGGTACCGAAACGGCGGTTTTCGCGGCTTTTTTTCTTTTCTTCTTCGTCAAGAATTTTTTTGACAGCGATACGGATTTTACTCAGGCTCTGTCCGTTAAGCACCGGAACTTCCATAATCCGCCAGTTGATGCCGTCCTGATTGGAAGACACGAACATTGAACCGAGTTTGGAAACGACCTCCCGCCCTTCGGTCGTGGCGCTCAACCTGTCGACGATGTCCGAACCGAGCCAGCGACTGAGATTGTGCTCGCCGGAAGCCTTAATATAGGCAACCATGTTGGCCAGCATACGCGGCGAAGAAGGTTCGGGAATCCGGTTCAGCACTGCGGCTGCAAGTTCCTTCTGTCCGCGGTTCATCAGCGGCTGCAGAATTTTGAGAATATTATCGGCCGCCGGCAGCCTGCCCGTATGCCGCGCGACAGCTGCTCCGGTTTCGGCAATGTCGTCCGGAACCGTCAAATTACGTTCAAAGCCTTCCAGTTCCAAAAGCACCGGCAACCCGCCGCCGAGTTTTACCGGGTTTTCAATAAGAACTTCGGCAAAAGGCGCACGAATCGAAACCGGACCGTTGTCCGGCCGCACGGCGATCTCGGCAGGAAAAGTCCGACCGCCCAGCGCCGCCAGTTCTTTTCCTATCTGCCGCACCGCTTCCGGCAGCGGAAGCTTTCCGGCGGCAAAATCTCTAATGACGTTTTGAATATCCTGCAGCGGCCGCGAAACTGCCGCCGTTTCTTTCCGAACGTTTTCGCCGGCAGCCGGAAAAACCTCCGCAGGCTGCGAATTTTGCGGCAGAACGGCAGGTTGATTTACGGCAACGGATATACGGCTGGAAAATGCGGCGAATTCTTTTAGCAGAGGCTGCAGTTTTTCCGTCGGAACATTAAGTTCCGCCGCCAGATTTTCCAATACCGTTCCGGCTTTGAGCGGCGCCGTTTCGAGCGGCGGAAGCGCGGCGGCGGTATCCTTTATGAGAGGAGCAGCCGGCTGCGGACGAACCTGACTTTCGTTGGCGCGAACCATATATTTTTCGGGATTTTCGCCGTTGACGGACAAAACTTTGACCGTAACGGCACCGTCTTTCTGCGGCTGCAACTTCAATTCCAAGTCTGCGGCCGCCGTATTGTCGGGAAGTTTCAGCGGCGTATCCAGCTTCAGTTCGACGGGAAGCTTAAACAACTGTCCGTTAAGCGTCAGGCTTATCGTTCCGGTCAGAGTTCCGAGCGCCGTATTGCGGGCATCGGCCAGAACTTCCAGCACGGCGCTCTGGCCGGGCACAATCGTTTCGCCGACGGTTTGTCCCGTCAGGCCGCCGATGGTTCCGGTCAGATTTTTGTCGGCTGAAGGCGTGCTGACCTGCGGCGTATTCAGCGGCGGAATAACATTATCCATTAATCAGTTTCCCGGCTATGGCGATAACGTCTTCGGCCGCCTCCGAGGTCGGATAGCGGCTGATAAGCGGCGCCTGGTTGCGGATGGAATCGCGGACGCGGGTGTCGCGCCTGATTATACCTAACAACTCGGGCGAAATTTTCAAGAAATTACGACAGGCTTTCAGCAAGGTATCATATGTCCGTTGACCTTCCCGAATGGAATTGGCCTGGTTGATAACCACGTTCAGATTGCATTTGGGATACTGCATGGCCATGATTTTGATAAATGCGTAAGCGTCGGTCAACGAGGTCGGTTCATCGGTACACAGCACAATTATTTTTTCAGCCATGCCGGAAAGAATTCGTACCGGCTTTTCAACGCCGGCGCCCATGTCCAGAATGACCTTGTTGTAATTGGAAGCAAGCAGGGACAAGTCTTCGCCCAAAATCTGCAAACGGCCGACAGGCATTGATGCCAGTCCGGCGGAACCGGAACGGCCGGCAATGATGTCAAAGTGGGTTTTGTCGCAATGGTGAATGATCTGATTCAGGGTTTTGGCGCCGGCAATAACACTTCCCAAATCATCTTTAACCATCAGGCCGAGCTGAATATCGATGTTTGCCAGCCCCAGGTCGCCGTCAAAAAGCAGGGTTTTCTGCCGGAGGCTGCTTAACGCGTGCGCCAGCGTCACGGAAAACCAGGTCTTGCCGACCCCGCCTTTGCCGGAAGCCACGGCAATCATGTTGCGGCCTTTGCGAAGGCTGCGCGGTGCAGTGCCGCGCGGCATGATCTTCAATTCTTCGCTCTGATTTTCTTCCATCTACTTTTCTCCTTAAACTCAGGACAACACCAATTTGGCCAGCGCTTTACCGTCTACGGGCGACAAGCCTTTGGCAATGCTTGAACTGACGCTTGCCGAACAGAAACCAAATTCGCAGCAGGCGGCAACCGACAAAAGCGCGCCAATCCGCCGGGTCAGGTCCAAACGGGTCGGCAACAGAAACCGGGCGCCGATTTCGGCAAAAATATCGGCGATTTCAACCGCCTCAAAAGTGTTTTTTCCGGCATCCATGGTCAGAATCATATCGGCGCGCACCGCTTCGGTCAACAGGCTGACCTTTTCGACCTCTTCCGGCAGAAAAGGATTGATGCCGGGCGTATCTATCAGTACCAGCGCATATTTCTGCCGCGCCTCTTCAACCGTGTCATAGAGGCCGCGCGGGGTTTTGACAAAGCGAAAATCGGTTCCGAGAATATCGGCAAAAGCCTGCAACTGGCTGTTGGCGCCGGCCCGGACATTGTCGGTCGACACGATGCAGGCGCTCAGCTTTTGAAGTTTGGCCTGCGTAGCGGCTTTGGCGATAGCCGTTGATTTTCCGGACCCCGGAACGCCCATAAACATCTTAACCGGCTGCCGGCAGTCCAAAATATCCTGAAAACGAAACATTTCTTCAAAACAACGGGTTAACAGCTTCTTTTCGTCCGTCAGGTTTTCCTCGGCGGAAATTTTGCGGCAACGAGCCAGAACCCGTTCTTTGACAATATCCAAAACGCCATGGTAATCCAGACTTTCCCGCAGTTTTTCGTCATCATATTTCCAGCGCGTCGGCCTGACCTCCACCTGCTCCTCGCGATTAAAGGAAATTTCGTCGGCGTCTTCGACGGCTGCCGTCAGCTCAATTTCTCCGGCGGCGTTTTTCTTCTGTGAAATAATGACGGCGTCGGCTCCCAGCATCTCGCGAACCTGCGCCAGAGCAGTCGGCATGTCGGGAGCGGTAAAATTTTTTATACGCAAGGGCGTTCTCCCTAAATCTGGCCGACGGTTTTAATTTTGGCCTTGGGATGTATCTCGTTTTGAGACATGACCACGGTCAGAGGCCGGAAGCGCTCGATAATCGAACGGACAAAAGGTCTGATGGCCGGGCTGGTCAGCAGAACCGCCGTTTCGCCCTTAACGGCCAAATCCTCAAGAACATTGCGAACTTTGGTAATGAACCCCTGCAAAGCAGTCGGTGCCATGGCCAGCTGACGCTCGTCGCCTTCGCCGATGATCGACTCGGCAAAAGCATGTTCCCATTCCGGCGACAGCGTTACCAGCGGAATAACGCCGAACTCATTGGCGTTGGCATTAGACAACTGGCGCGCCAGACGGGTACGCACATGCTCGGTAATCATCATCAGCGAACGGGTGGTGGATATGGCTTCGGAAATTCCTTCGAGAATGGTCGGCAAATCACGGATGGAAACCCGCTCCTGAAGCAAATTCTGTAAAATGCGCTGAACCGCGCCCAGGCTGACTTTGCCCGGTATAAGCTCCTTGACGAGTTTCTGCTGTTCCTTGTCCATCTCGTCAAGCAGCTTCTGGGTTTCGGCATAGGACAGCAGTTCGGGCATATTATCCTTAACCAGTTCGGTAATATGGGTGGTAACCACGGTGGCCGGATCTACGACCGTATAACCGCGGAACATGGCCTCCTCCCGATAAGACTGGTCTACCCACATGGCTTTGAGACCAAAGGTCGGTTCGGTGGTGGCTTCGCCGGGCAGCGTAATCGGTTCGCCGCGGGGATCCATAACCAGCAGCTGGGTCGGGCGGAGTTCGCCTTTGCCGGCTTTGACTTCCTTAATGTAAATGTTATATTCGTTGGCTTCCAACTGCATATTGTCCTGAATGCGGATGGAAGGCATGACAAAACCAAGCTCCGAAGCCAGTGCGCGGCGCAACGCCTTAATCTGGTCGGTCAGTTTGCGATTGGTTTCCTCATTAATCAACGGCAGCAGACCATAACCTATTTCGAGCCGGATAAGGTCAATACGCAACGCATTGGCAATAGGCTCATCGGCAGCTTTGGCCGCCGCACCCTGTTTTTTCTCCTGTTCCATAACCGCCTGCGCCTGTTCGGCCGCCGTCTGCTGCTGTTTATTCAGATAATAGGCGGTACCGCCGGTCAAAGCTGCCAGCAGCACGAACGGAAAAGCCGGCGTCCCCGGCAGCATGCCCAGCGCCAAAGCCAAAAACGACGACATGCCGAGCGCTTTCGGATAATTGGCCAGCTGGTCGAACAGAACCTTGTCGGTAGCATCGGTCATGCCGGCCTTGGAAACCAGAATACCGGCGGCTACCGAAATAATCAGCGCCGGCACCTGTGCAACCAGTCCGTCACCGACGGTCAGGCGGGTGTAAGTTTCGGCCGCCTGTGAAAAAGTCAGATCGTTCTGCACCATACCGATGATAATACCGGCAATGATATTGATAAAAGTAATAATCAGGCCGGCAATCGCATCGCCGCGGACAAATTTCGAAGCACCGTCCATAGCGCCGTAAAAAGAACTTTCCCTGGCCAAATCTTCACGACGGGCACGAGCCTCTTCTTCGGTAATCAATCCGGAAGACAGGTCGGCATCGATGGCCATCTGCTTGCCGGGCATGGCATCCAAGGCAAAACGCGCGGCAACTTCGGCAATACGGCCGGAACCTTTGGTAATGACCACGAAGTTGACGATGACCAGAATGGCAAAGACGATAACGCCGATGACAAAGCTGTTGCCCATGATAAAACCGCCGAAAGCCTCGATAACTTCACCGGCGGCGTCCGGCCCCAGGTAACCCCGGGACAAAATCAGCCTGGTTGACGCCAGGTTCAGCGACAGCCTGTACATGGTGGTAATCAGCAAAACCAACGGGAACGCGCTGAACTCGGTCGGTTTCTCAATAAAAATGGCGGTCATCAGCACAATGCAGGCCATGGTAATCGAAAGCGCCAGCGCAATATCCAACAGCCAGGCCGGCATCGGCAGAATCAAAATGACCAGCATCAGGATAATGCCAAGGGCAAAAAGGATATCGCCCCGCTTGGTCGAAGCGACAAGCAGTTCCTTAAAAGATCTGGCACCGAACATTGCGGCGTTATTTTGCGGTTTTTTAGCCATTATCCGAGTTACTTAACCTGCCTATATTTCCGGAATATCAAAACCTTCGTTCTGATACTGTTTGAGTTTATTGCGCAGCGTGCGGATAGAAATGCCGAGAATATTGGCGGCAGTCGTCCGGTTGCCCATGGTATGTTTCAGCGTGTCGATAATCAGGTTGCGCTCGACACTGGCTACCGTATTGCCGACAAATTCGGCACCGGTCATAACCCCGCTTTCGTTTCTATTGATAACGGCGTCCTGAGAATCAAGAATAACCGCATCTTCGCCGATTTCGTTTCCGGTACTCAGCAGCACGGCGCGATGCAACGTATTTTCCAGTTCGCGGACATTGCCCGGCCAGAGGTAATTCAACAGCTTTTGTTCGGCGCCGGCGGAAAGCGGCTTTAAATCGATTTCGTTCAGTTCGGAATATTTTTTGGCAAAATGCTTGGCCAGCACGATAATATCGTCCGGACGCTCACGCAGCGGCGGAATGTTGACATTGACGACATTCAGACGATAATACAAATCCTGACGGAAAGAGCCGTTTTTGACCGCTTCGTCCAGATTGCGGTTGGAGGTGGCGATAATGCGCGTATCCACTTTTATCGGCGCTTTGCCGCCGATACGGTCGATTTCCTTCTCCTGAATGGCGCGCAGCAGCTTGGCTTGAATGCGAATGTCCATTTCGGAAATTTCATCAAGCAGCAGCGTGCCGCCGGAAGCTTCTTCAAACTTGCCGATACGACGGGCAACCGCACCGGTAAACGCGCCTTTTTCATAGCCGAAAAGTTCGGATTCCAGCAGTGTGTCCGGTATGGCGGCACAGTTGACCGCGACAAACTTTTTGTTGGCGCGCTTGGAATTGTCATGAATGAAACGCGAAAAGATTTCCTTACCGGTTCCGGACTCTCCGGTTAAAAGGACATTGGCTTCGGAAGGCGCAATCTGCTTAGCCAGTTTCAGCACCTGTTCGGTTTTCTTGTCGCCGTAAATCAGTGCGTGGTTCTCGCGGGTAGCCGCGGCCAGAACCGCGCCAATCAATTCCGGATCGGGGGGCAGCGGAATATATTCCCTGGCACCGGCCTTGATGGCATTGACGGCCAGCGCCGGGTCGTTCGAAACGCCGGCAGCAACGACCAGAACGTTTATGCGTTCGGCTTCAAGGCTGGAGATAAACTTATGGACATCCAGCCTGACGTCTATCATTACCAGTTCGACGGTTTTGCCGGAGCGCAATATTTCGAGCGCGCTTTCAATCTTGTCAGCCAGAGAAACGTGACCGCCCTGAGCAATGGCAATTTTGCTCGCCGCTCCGATTTGTCCGTCTAATGTTCCGACAATAAGCAATTCCATTTTCGTTCAACCTTATTTCGCCACCGATTTGACAATTTCAGTCATGGTAATACCCAATTTGTCGTCAACGACGACGACTTCGCCACGGGCCACCAGATTATTGTTGACATAGATGTCAATCGCCTCGCCGACCTTGCGGTCCAGCTCGATGATGGCGCCCTTGTTCAGCTTGAGCAGCTGGCTGACCTTCATTTTGGTCTTGCCCAGAATGGCCGAGACCTTGACCGGAATATCGTAAACGGCTTCCAGGTCGCTGGCCGAACTGGGAATGTCGAAATTGTCGTCAAGACTGTCTTTTTTGAGTACCGGCTCGTCATCCATTCCGGCGCTTTCGCTCAACTCGTCCAATTCCAGATTTTCACTCATCGTTTTTCTTCCCTTCAGGCTTGACAGCCAACAAGTCTTCTATTTTTTTGCCCAGCTCAGCAGAGTTTCTTTCCACGCCGCCGTTTTCCCATTCAATGCGGCAGTCTGCCTTGCCGAGCAAAGCATCCTTATGCAGGGCGATTTTACCCTCGAAATCGTAACTGTTGGCCAGTTTGGCTATCGTTTCCTGCGCATATGATATAATATCGGGATGAATATAGAAAGACAATTTTGCTTCGTTTTTAAAATTGTTGAAATTCTCGCCGATAAATTTTTTCACGATACCGGCCGCATTTTCTTCGGTCAGGCTCGGAACCAGTTTTTCCACGACGGCACAGGCAAGAGCAAAAGCCTCTTGCTCGGCGTTTTCTTCCGCCTGTGCAGAAGCGGCAATCAGAGTCATCAGCCGATTGTTAATATTTTCAAGCAAAGCGGCCGTTGTGTTTTCAATGCCTTCCTGAGCGGTTTTGAACCCGCGTTCGTAAGCGTCCTGCTCGGCGATTTTTATTTTTTCCGCAACTTCCTCTTCGGTAAAGGTTTTTACTTCAGGCCCGGGGGGAACAATCTCCTCAAAATCAGCTTCCCTTACGTCTTCCTGCTTTTCCTCAGGCTCTTCCTCCGGCTGCATTTCGACAGCGGGCAAGACCTCCGGTTCGGGTTCGACAACCTCCGGCTTGTTTTTCCTTTTTTCTTCGATAACAAAATTATCAAACAGAAATTTTCTGAGTTCTGCCATTGACGCCTGTCCGTTAATAAATCAACTCGTCGTTGTCCTTGCCTTCGCTGATGACTATTTCGCCGGCATTGGACAGTTCTTTGGTCGTGGTAACGATATACTGCTGAGCCTCTTCGACGTCGCGCAGACGAACCGGCCCCATGGCTTCCATATCTTCCTTGATGATTTTGCCGGCGCGGGAAGACATATTGTTGAAGAACAGATCCTTGATGGTTTCGGAAGCGCCTTTGAGAGCGATTGCCAGCTTGTCTTTGTCGACGTTGCGCAACAGAACCTGAATGCCCTGAGAGTCGACACGAACCAAATCTTCAAACGTAAACATAAGCGATTTGACGCGCTCGGCGCTCTCGCGGTTGCGTTCTTCCAGAGCTTCCATAAAACGACCTTCGGTATTGCGATCCAACGAGTTGAAAATGTCGGCGATAAGCTCGTGGGAATCGCGGCGCGTCGATTTGGACAGGTTGGACATGAACTCCTTGCGCAGGGTTTTTTCCAGACCGTCCAGCACCTCTTTCTGCACCGAATCCATCCGCAACATGCGCATGACGATTTCCATCGCAAAGTTCTCCGGCAGCAGGGCGATAACCTTCGCGGCATGTTCTGCCTTAATCTTAGAGAGAATAACCGCAATCGTCTGCGGATATTCGTTTTTCAGATAATTGGCCAGAACGTGCTCGTTAACATTGCCGAGCTTATCCCACATGGTACGTCCGGCAGGACCGCTGATTTCTTCCATAATGGCGGAAACGCGATCCTTATCCAGCGTTTTGGAAAGCAGGCGCTCCGTACTCTCGAAAGTGCCGATGAGAGTGCCGGTGTTGGAGGACTTTTCGGCAAACTCCTGAAACAGCTGCTCGACGACGTTGGAATTGACCTTGCCCAGGCTGGCCATGATAACCGAAAGCTCCTTGATTTCCTCATCGTCCATCAACGCAAAAATCTGCGCCGACTTGTCCTCATCCAGCGACATCATCAGGATTGCCGCCTTCTGCTGACCGGAAAGTAAGTTATAATCGTCTATTACGTTTTGCTTCATGGTATCATTCCAATCTTAATTGCCGTCGCTGGAATAGAGCCAGCCGCGAATAATATTGACCGCCGCGTCGGGGTTCTTTTCGACAATGTCGTTAATTTTCTTGAGGGACGAAACTTTGATTCTGCCGTCAATCTTGTTCATGTTAATCAGTTCGTCAATTTCGCCGTCTTCCTCATTGAGGAAATTGGAAAGCAGCAGATTGTCCTCTTCGGCATTGTCGCCCAGAAGCCTGCCCTCGCCGTTGGCCGTATTGGTTTCGAAGGCATTGTTAATCAGCGGACGGATAACCAATAAGATAACCAGAATTGCAACAATTGCAACGCCTATGCCTTCGGCAATGCGAATCAGTTCGTCTTTGGTAAAGCCCATAATCAGAACCTCGCTGACCGTTTCGATTTCCGGCTGGTTGGAGGCAAACTTCATATTGGCAACTTCAACCATATCGCCGCGTTCGGCATCAAAACCGACCGCCGACTTGACCAGCGAGCGAATCTGCTCCATTTCTTCCGGCGTACGGTCACGGTAAACAACCTTGCCCTCCGCATTTCGTTCATAAATGCCGTCAACGATAACGGCGACGCCCAGACGTTTAATCGTGCCGCTGTTCTTGACCTTGTTGCGGACGACTTTGGAAATCTCGTAATTTACCGTTTCTTCGGTACGGGACTTTCGGCTGACGCTGCCGGTGCCGGCGGCAACCATGTCGCCGTTCGGAATATTCTGCGCGACGGAAACCGGCTGCTCGACATTGTCTGTCGTGCTGTTGTCAGTGACGGTCGCCTGCGAGCGAACCACCTGCGAATCGGGATCGTAAATTTCCTCGTTGGTAACTATCTGATCGAAATCCATGTCCAGATTGACCTGTGCCCGAACCTTGCCCTCGCCGACGCTTTTTTCAAGTAAGTTCTGAACCTGAAGCGACATTTTGCGCTCCTGTTCCAGACGCAAAGCTTCGTTGTTGGCAACGGTTACCGCTTCTTCATCTTCAAAATTGTTGGTCAGCAGATTGCCGGCACTGTCGACGATAGACACGTTTTTGACGTCAAGCTTCGGAACCGCCGCGGCAATCAGCTGCTGAATGGAATGGATGCTTTCCAGGCTCAGTTTGCCGCCGTCGGTCTTGATGACAACCGAAGCGGTGGGCATTTGCTCTTCGCGGGAGAACATTTCGCGCTTGGGCAACACCAGATGCACCCGCGCCGACTTGATGTGGTCCACCGAACGAATCGTCCTGGCCAGTTCGCCCTCAAGCGCACGGATCAAATTGACGTTCTGCACAAAGTTGGTCGAACCCAGCGCGTCGGTATTGTCAAAAATCTCATAACCGACGTTGGAACCTTTGGACGCCATGGCCAGATCCGCGGTATCAATGCGCATTTTGTTGACGTCTTCTTCCGGCACCAGAATCTCCGTGCCGTTTTTTGTCAATCGATATTTGATGTTGGCGGTTTCCAGATGCTGGACAATCTGTTTGGCGTCTTCCATTTCCAAATCGGTATACAGCACGGCGTAGTCGCCGGTGTTCAGCTTGGTGGCCAGATAAACGAAAAAGCTTATCAGAAAGATGACAATCGCAGCGATTGACGCCAGACGTCCCGGCGACAGGTTCTTGATACTCTGTATAAAATTATTCACCAGATTCCCCAATCCATAAATAAATTTTCATAAAATTCCCCATTTACTTTATGTATTAGCTTAAAAATATTCAGATTAAAACGATTAATTAACATATATTCACAGCCGGCACCCGCAGAAGAAAAGGCCGCCATTCTTGGCGGCCTTGACTTTAGGGGAGGAAATTTCAAACGGATTTATTCTAAATCCTAGGTCATGCGGGTGAGTTCGTCCAGCATTTCGTCGGCGGTGGTAATAATCTTGGTGGCCGCCGAATAAGCGCGCTGGGTAACGATCATGTTCGAGAACTCGGTCGCCAGGTCGACGTTGGAGGATTCCACGGAGTAAGCCGTAATCTCGCCAGCACCGTTGGTTCCCGCCTGCCGCAGCATTGCCTGACCGGAAGCGTCGGTTTCAATCCAGGTGTTGCCGGTCAGAGCCTCCATACCGTCGGCATTGGCAAAAGTTGCCAGAGGCAGAATGGCAATCGGGCGGGTTTCGCCGTTGTCAAACAGAGCCGTTACGACACCGTCTTCGCTGATACTGACGCCGGTGTAACTGCCGAACTTGGCACCATCCTGATTAATATAGTTGGTCAGGAAATCGCCGGACAGGTTGGTCAAACCGTCGTTGGTTCCGACATTGCCCATATCCAGGGTAATTCTGGTTCCGTTGTCCGGATCGCCGTCCATATTCTGCGCGCCGTTGGCCCATTCAATGGCCATTTCGTCAACGTAGAAGTATTTCGGCGTACCGTCGGCATTAAATCTGACGGCCGGAACAACAGCGCCCTGCTCAACTTCGGTACCGTTAACCGTAAACTGGTTGGCCAGCGTGGCGGTCGTATTCTGAATCGATTTCCAGCTGTTGGTTACCGAATCTCTGACAACGCCGGAGATTGCCGTGCCGAGATTGGTCGTATCAATAGTAATGTCGCCACCGGTAGAAGAAGGCAGAATTTCGAGCGAAGAACCGCTGATAACAAAACGGGAAGGCTCGGTTGCCGTCGTATTCAGCTTGGCGCCGAAAATGCTCATCATCTTGGCAACGTCAACATCGCCGCCGCTGATGGCATCGGCAATGTTAACATAATAGTCGCCGGCATCAGGATCATCCGCCGTATCAGTATTGACAAAGTGATAGGTTTTGCCGTCAAGAGTGATGGTGTGGTTGAGATAATCCGCCGCCTTGTCCGAATTAAAGTCGATACGGGCGGTGTTCTTGATATCGTTGTCAATCGCCTGAATGGTAAAGACACCTGTCGGAATACCGGTATCCTGCGCCGGATTGGACGCGCTCTGAACACAGGCCAGCGTTTTGCTGGCGTCAATGGTCAGTTCGGCACCGGCAACAGACTGGACAATCTGAATGGTGCTGCCGTCAGCGGTAAAGCGATTGGCCGAAGGCATATTGTTTTTAATCGCGGTTTCAAAAGCCTTGGTAAAGTCACTGGTCGTAATAATACCGGACGAGATGTCCACCGCAATGTTTTTGGTATTTCCGGTATCCGGCGGAATGGTGGCCGTGCCGTTGGTAAAGATGAAGTTATAAGTCGTACCGGTTCCGGCGTCGGTAATGGCAATACTGGAGCCGTTTTCAGGAATTTTGGTAAATTCGAGCTGACCGGCGGCATAGTAAACGTCCTGCGACGTATCGCCGGTTGTTTCACGACCACCGTAAAGCGTAACGCTGGAAGCGCCGCTCGGAACCGAAGCGCCCATCGACCAGCCGTTGGAACTGGTTTTGGTATATTCCAGACTCATGTTGCTGGCATTGCCGAGGCTGTCGTAAATCAGAGCCGAAACTTTGCGTTTGCCGCCGGCGGCCGCATTGGTCGGATCATAAATAGGATCGTCCGAAGGCAGGTTGGCACCGAGGCTTATCTGGTGAGTCGGGGTAGCCGTACCGCCGATATTGGCCAGATTGACCGGACGCAGGTTGGTGCCGTCGATGATGTTGTCATTGATGTAAACGGTGTTGCCGGAGGCATCGTAATAGGCTTTCATATATTTGATGCCGTTGACGTCGACAACCGTCGCATTCGGATTGCCGTCCCAGGGCAACAGCGACCAGGCCTGCGCATAGTAGCCGCCGGTGTTTTTCAGATAGCCGTTTTCATCGACAGAGAAACTGCCGGCGCGGGTATAGGCCCAGAGATCGCCTTCGCCCGGATTGGCCGCCTGATTGACGACAAAATAGCCGGAACCGCTGATGGCTACATCAGTCGAGTTGGATGTCGCAGACAACAGTCCCTGAGCGCTGATACTCTGCTTGGGCTTGGACTGAACGCCGCCCGGCGAATATAAGCTGGAGGAAGACTGTTTGGTTACCAGGGTTGAAAAAGCAACCGAATTGCTTTTATAACCGACGGTGTTTACGTTGGCGATATTGTCGGAAATGGCACCCATCGAACTGGACTGGGAAGCCAGAGCCGAAATACCGGATTGCATTGCACCAAAAATACTCATTTTTTCTCTCCTAAAGTTTTATTAAAGCAAACCGAAGGTTGCGGCTTTCAAAGCCTCGCCTGCGGCCCGACCGAGGGCAGCCGCTGCCGTTTCTAGAGCGCTGTCATCGTCGCCCCCTTCTTCCGGAGGGGTTGTATTCTCATCATTACCGTCGCCGGCTTCATCACCGCCTTCGGCAGTATTGTCGTCCGAATTGAAATAATCGTCGTTGCGGACAGTCAGGATATCGCCAAGGCCTGCGGTAACGGCATCGCCGAGACCGACATAGACGCCCGAGGAATCGCTGGCAACGCCGGTAACGCGCCCAAAGACCGTGGTAACGACGCTGGCTGCGGTTTCGCCGCTGGCAACCTTGGTCGAGACTTCGATTTTATAGGCGCCGTCCTCCAGCTGATTGCCGTTGGAATCCTTACCGTCCCAAGTAAACTCGTGAGTTCCCGAAGTAACCTTGCCCTGTTCGGAATAGACGATATTGCCGTTCATGTCCTTGACGACAATCGTCGTGCTGACAACGTTCTTATCCAGGGTGTAGGTGGCTTTCGCCTTGCCGCCTTCAAGCGGCATGACATTGCCGAGCACCTGCGCGACCTTGCCTATGTAGGACACGGCCTGAGCACCAAGATTGGCAATATTCATACTCAAAAGGCTGTCCAGCTTTTCGTTGGTCTGAATGGCCTGTTCAACGCTGGAATACTGAACCAGCTGATTGGTAAATTCGGCCGTATCCATAGGATCAAGCGGATCCTGATATTTCAACTGCGTGGTTAACAGGGTCAGAAAGGTGTTCATGTCCGCCGACAGGTTCTGGGAGGCGGTATTGTTTGTGGTACCCGTCTGAGTGTAACCGTTTAATGCGTTTACGTCTGTCATTGTCTTTCCCCCTAAACTCTGATGTTAAGACCGGTTGTGCCGTTCCAGGACTGATTCTGGAAAGCATCCCCCAAGAGGTCGTTGCCGGCCTCTTTTTCGAATATATCGCCGATGAAGCTGCGCAGGCCGTTTTCTCTTTCCTGATTCTGATTGGCCTGATTGCCGTCTCTGAAGCTGAAGCTCAGCGACCCTTCATCGGTTTGGAAACCAGCATCGTTAAATGCTTTTTCCAAAGACTGCATCTCTTTCTGGAGCGCTTCCATGGTTTCGGGGCGGGTTGAAATAATATGCGCCTGCAGTTTGCCGTCCTTGCCAATCTGCATTTTTATCTCAATATGTCCGAGATCTTCCGGCTTGAGCGAAATATCGATTTTATCAATTCCCTTAACGGCAGATTTGGTAATGTTAACCTTGACCTGTTCGACAACTTCCCGGCTCATTCCCTTATAAACGTCGCGGAAAGAAGTCTGACCGTTTTCCGAGGCAGCATCGGCCCTGGCCGCGCGGACGAATTCACCGCCGGCAACCGTTGCGGTCGTCGTTCCGAGACCAGCAGAACTGACTTCCGCATTGGCAGCGGCCGGCATATTCGCCACACCGGTTTCGGATGCTGCGGAAACCGCGGCATTAAACGCCGGGGCAACATTCAGATTCTGAACATTATTACCATTGCCGGCAGCCAGCTGACTTCCCTGCGATTGCAACGTTTCTGCGGCGTTTTGCGCCGACACGGCCGCAGGCTTGGACGAAACAGTTATGGCTTCGTCGACGCTTCCGGCATCTGCCAGCAGATCCTTAGCGCTTAACTGGGCAATTTTTTCCTCATGAACCGAAACTTTTACTTCGGCTTTGCCTTCGCGGCCGATGACTTCCGAAAGCTTGGCCGCCTGCTCGCTGACTTCCCCGGCTGCCAAATCATCGACAAGACCTTGCGCCGAAACGTCTTTTTTAACGGCTTTGTCCTGAACCTGAGCCTTGATGGCTTCCATATTCAGCTCAATTGCATCAGCATCATCAACCGGAGCAAAAGCGCTGACATCAATAGCGCCATCCGTTTCAACAGGCTGCAAAGCCGTCATGTTTTGAGCAGTATCCGCCGGTTGAATTCTGAAAACCGGCTCGCCGTTCTGCGGCATCGACATCAGGACCTGAACAGAATCATCGCCGGCAAGCTGCGCGGCCAGTTCAGCACCGGTCATCTGAACCATTTCGCCGGTTTCGGGGTTGATAACATTAATCATTCCCATCATTGACAAATCGGCCAGAGGGACCTGAACAGAAACCGTCAGTTCCCCGCTTTCATCTCCGGCGTTTTCCGGCGCAGCGTCAGCAGTCGGCATTTCAGCAGCGGGAACTTCTTCGACAGCAGATCCCTCGCTCTCGGGACGGGAAGCTTTTTCATTCTGCTGCGCCTGCGCATCTTCACGGGATGCACTTACAGCGCCATCAGCAGAAGCTTCAACCTTATTGTCCTCTTTCCGGTTGTCGTTTTTTGCCGGCTTGTTTTTTTTGTCCGCAACAGGGGATTTATCATCGGAACGAACCTCACGGCGGTCGGAACGATCATCCTTCACGACCGCTGCCGCCCGGTCGTCTTCACGAACTTCCGGCCGTTCAGCCTCGGCGCCGCGGTTGAGCATCTGAGCAAAGGCGTCGCTTCCGGTTCCGGAGCTTACGCTTATCTTGCCGAAGTTCATCAAACTGGCCAGCTGGCTTTTAATTTCATTCAGTTCCATAACAGAAAATCCTCAAACAAATTTCATTTGAGGATTAATATGCAAACAGCGTGCCAAATTTTAAAAATAAAATATAGTTTTAATAGTCCGCACATGTGCTGCGACAATAATCGGTAAGATCACTATAAGGATCAGACGAAGGTCTAATATTAACATATTCTTCTAAGGAAACTCCATTACTGAATTCGTATTTGCAAGTTCCATTATATACAGGATCGTTTGGTCCTCCTATATAGTCAATAGATTCAAGATTATCTCGCCAACTAACGCATGACGGACAGGCAACACTGCAATACTGATATTTATACTTTCCACCACACAAACTACTATCAAAGCAGCGGTACGGATACATATTGTCAGGACAATAAACGCTGCATTTTGAAGAATCCTGCGGACAGGTCGTTCCGGCACAATACTGATACGTGCCGTCACATTTATAATATGACCCGCAGGGATCCGCCACGACGCAGGAGCTTCCCTGCTGCTTATAACCGGAAATACAGGACCAGGAACTGATTTTGGAGGAGCAGTCGGAGAAGGAGGAGCAGGTTGCATTGTCCGGACAAGAAGAGATGACAGCTGTCCGTTCACGGCACATGTCGGTATAAGCGCGTTCGCATTTGGTTGAGCAGTCATCCCATTCCTTCATACAGCCATATCCCAGAGCAGTGTTGGGATCGTCGCTGCGGATATGGCAGTTGTCGGAATAGGCCACCTTGCAGACCGAGGAACAGGGAGAAGGATAATATTCGGCACAGCCGTACGGCCCTTCGTCAACCCCGGCCGGACAGACGCAGTCGGTATATTGTCCGCCGCAGCTGTCCCCGGATACCGAACGCGGATAAGAACAGTTGGAAGAGGTATATTGATATTCCGGCTTGCAGACGCAGCTTTCGTACCTGCCGCCGCAGGAAGCGCCGGTACCGTTCTCTTTGGCCGAACAGGAAACCAGAGCCGGGTCGCATTCGCAGGAAGCATACATTTCGTCGCAGCTTTCGCCGACGCCGACCTGTCCGGCGGGACAGGAGATAAGGTCGGGCAGGCATTTGCATCCCAGTCCGTAAGCGGAGTTATAGGGACAAACGCCGTCAATGGTCTGTACGGAGTTGCAGTTCTGTCTGACAAAGCCTTCGTTCAGACATTGGTTAGAGGTATCGATATAAAAGTCGTCGTTGGCCGAACCGGCACCGGAAGACGAGGAATCGTAACCGGCGGCGCCGCCGCAGTCGCCGACCCCGAGGAAACAGACGCCGGCAGTCTTATAGGCCTTGTCAGGTTGTTCAAACTGAAAGGCGGGCTTCGGTTCCGGTGTGTATGTCAGTGTGTGTGCAG
>ERZ779876.726-NODE-726-length-34057-cov-4.230751_pt1 | contig 34057 bp, 28 predicted proteins | sample MGYA00511068_ERZ779876 | MGnify/ENA primary metagenome ERZ779876 (study PRJEB29588, sample SAMEA1970858) | human gut metagenome | biome: human gut; feature: human-associated habitat; material: faeces | place: Denmark | collected 2008/2010 ...
TCTGAACAGCGTTTTCTCGGGTATAAATCCATCGCATCCAATGAGGAAAAATTCCAGGATATTATCGAGCAGGGAACGGCCATTGTGGATGTGGGTGGCGGAAGTATTCAGATTTTCGAAATCCGCGGAATACAAAAGTTTCCGCCCCTCCGCATGCGCGCCCTCACGGTTTTGCGCAAGCACGCCGCCCGTAAGCGACAGCGCGCCGATCACGGCAAAGATTGCCGCCGTGCGTTTTGTTGTCTTTTTGTTTGCCATAAATTTCCTCCTTGCGGAAAGACATCTCCCCCTGCTCTGCCGTATATAAGATATTTATACGGCTTTTAACGAGATATCCTTCCGTTTATTTATATTTTTTAAAAACGCGCAATAAAATTTTTGAATTTTTTATTGCTTTTTTGTTCTTTTTATGTTACAATATTTACACCGAAATTTCAAGGGAGCGAATTCAGCCGTGTACATCATCCGCAATCCGTATATGCTCACTTACATCAACTACCAGCCCACCTACAAAGGGATAAATCTGGTGGAATTCGGCGAAGAAAACAACGAAAGACCGTTTCTCGATACGCCGATTCATCGTGAAAATTACATTGTGCATTTCGTGCTGGAAGGCAACGGATTTTTTTGCAGCAATTCCAAAAAATATTCGCTGTCGAAAGGAAAAGCGTTTGTGATTTCGCCGCAGGATCTTGTGGATTACGGCGCCGAAAAAGATACGCAATGGAAATATTGTTGGGTGGCGTTTTCGGGAACGGACTGCAGCGTTTTGTTTGAACAATGCGGCTTGAAAGGCGTTACCGTTTTCGATTATACCGATAAAGACATTCAGCCTTTAACAGAACTGCTTTCCTATGCGCGCGACGCCGCCGACGAAAATTCTCCGGCGTTTTCTTTCCGCGCCACGGCTTCGTGTTTTTCGCTGCTTGGAAACCTCGCCGCTAAATTCAACGTGTCAAATTCCAAAAATCAGGCGTTTTTCTCCTCTATCATCGATCGTTCCATCAAATACATGCAGCTGAATTTAAGCAGACCGATTACGATTTCCTCGCTTTGCGACGAATTGTACGTATCGCGTTCTTATTTTTCCACTTTGTTCGAATCGGTAATGAAACAGCCGCCCTATCGCTATCTTCAGAATTTACGCCTGCAACGCGCCGCCGAGCTTTTATTGCAGAACCCGAATCTGCGCGTTTACGAAATTGCGGAAATGGCGGGATTTTCTTCCACCACGCAGTTTTGCAAAACGTTTCAGAAAAAATGCGACTGCTCTCCCACCGAATTCCGTTCGCGCTACCGCACGATTAAACAATTCAACAAAGAAACCGATAAGAACTTTTTTACTCTGCACGACGACGATTAGTTTTCGTCGTCGGAATATTCTCCGCACATCGCTTCGTCCAAGGCGGTTTCCGCCAAAGATTCGCCGATGTAATCGATTAAATAATGGCTTCCCGAGGCGTCTTCTTTAAACAAAGAAACGCCTTTTTCGTTGATCGTAACTTTGCCGCGGCGCTTGATTTCAAACGCCTTGCCGCAACCGTATACGGCAAAAAACGCCGCAGCGGGATCCCACGAAGAACGATTTCCTTTCGAATGTACGTAGTAGCTCCGCCCCGCGGGGTTTTTTTCGTCCTTTTTCATCAGCCGAGCGCCCGTAAGCACGCTCATTCCGGTAAGATAATGCGAAAAATACACGGGTACGGGGCATTCTTCCAACGTTGTGCGGGCAGACGGAATATCTACGGCAACGTTGAATTCCGCTTCCATTTTCCAGTCGCCGAACCACACTTCGGGTACGCTTTCCGAAGGGAAGAAGCATGCCATCGCCACAACGCGTTTCGCCTGCGCAAGCATAAGTTCTTTGCCCGTCAGCGGAGAAATATCGTCGGCGCCGCTTGTAAGAAGCGCCGCAAGGTTTTCGAAATTTCCCACCGCGACAATCGTAATTTTTTCGCCCGTATTTTCCGCAAGCAGCCTGCGCAACAATCTCACGGCGCTTTGCGGCTTTTCTTCTTTCGGATACCCGTTTTCGAAAGCCTCGGAAATCGACTTTCCGTAAGAATCTTCGTAGAAGTTTTCGTCCTCTCCGGGCGCTTTCGTTTCCGTCTGCCCGATCGGCACGATATGGCCGTAATAGCGGTTAATCGCGTCCGCGCAGCCCGCGGCGTACGGGCTGGAAGTGCTCAGCGTAACGGCAAGCAATTCCGCCTTTCCCGCATTCTGCGCTTCATGCAGAATCGCAAGCGCGCCCGCGTCGTCGCAATCTCCGCCGATATCCGTATCGAAAATAATTTTGTTCATCCGTCGTTACCTCTTATCGTACTCCTGTAAAACTCAGCCTTTCACGCCGCCTTGCAGCGAAATGCCTTTTGCAAAAATTTTCGTGCCCGTATAATACATAATCATGGACGGTATCGCCATTAAAACGCTTGCCGCAAGCAGCATAGGCGTATCCTGTTTCCCCTGCGTCGTCTGCGAACGAAGCATGTTGATGCCAAGGGAAATATTGAATTTTTCGGGACGGCGCAGATAAATGAGCGGTCCGAGATAATCGCCCCAGATGCCCATTGCCGTAAAAAGCACCATCGTAACGATGACGGGGATGCAGTTGGGCAGAACGATTCTGAATAATCTCGTCAGCGAATTCGCGCCGTCCATTTCCGCCGCTTCCATAATCTCGTTGGGAATCCCGCGCATGTTCTGGCGGAACATAAACACATAGTACGCGCTGCCGCCGACGCTCGGCAGAATCAAAGGATAGAAGCTATCCGTCAGTCCGAGCCGCGCCCACAGCAGATACGAAGGCACCATGGTTACCGCCCAAGGAATCATCATCGTGGCAAGCAGCACCATAAACAGCGCGTCTGACGCTTTACAACGGAATTTCGCAAAACCGTATGCCACCATCGACGTGGAAACCGTACAAAGCACCGTGTTCGTAACGATTAAAAACAGCGTGTTGCTAATCCACAACAGGAAATTTTCGCTGGAAGTAAACACACGAGCGTAGTTATCGAAATGCACTCCGTCGCGCGGCAGCAGATGAAACTGCAGCGAATAATAATCGTCGTACGATTTCAGCGAAGAACACAGCATTACGAGCGTAGGCAGCACCATGAGCACCGCCACCAGAGAAAGAATCGTATACAGAATAATATTGCTTCTTCTCCGCGCTTTTTTCCGGTCGTGAAATTTCGTTACTTTGCCGGGTGTTTTCAATCCGTTTCCCGATTCGGGCGAAAGAACGGAAGCATCGGATATCATATCATTCGTCAACATAATACACCTTCTTTCCGCCGAATTTAAAGAACACAAACGTTACCGCAAGCACAATCAGGAAAATGATCCACGCATACGCGCTTGCATAGCCCATCGTGTGATCGATCATCGCGTAGTTGTAAATCTGCAGCGTTGCGGTAATCGTAGCGGTTCCGCCGCCCAGCATCATCATCGGTCCGTACGCCTGCAATCCGCCGATGATATCCATAATCAGCAGATAGAAAATCGTGGGCGAAATCATGGGCAAAGTAACGTGGCAGAATTTCTGCCAGGCGTTCGCGCCATCCAGATCCATCGTTTCAAGCAGATCTTTCGGCACGCCCGCCACTGCCGGAAGAAACATGGTGATTTTTCCGCCGACGCCGCCCCATACCGACATTACCACAAGACTTTTCATCGCGTTTTTGTGCCCTAAAAACGACACTCTGTCAAACCCCATCGTGGTGAGAATCCCGTTCAGAATACCGTATTTCGCATACATCGATTCCCATAGCATCGTTCCCGCGATGAAGGGCAGAATAGCAGGCAGATAGTACACCGTCTGATAAAATCTCTTTGCCTCCGGCACGGCGTTGATCATCAGCGAAAACAGCAATCCGAACCCCATGCCGAACACCGTAGTCGCCGTCATGAACACAAACGTGTTTTTCAGCGTGGTAAAAAAGTATTTTTCATATTTGAACAAATCGATGTAATTCTGAAATCCCGCGAATACGGGCGTTCCTCCCATCTGATAATGACAGAAACTGATATACAGCGAATACACAAGCGGAAACAATCCGAAACAGGCAAAGCCCAGAAGCCACGGACTGATATACGCAAAGAACGATAACGTCGTTTTCTTTTCCCTCGTCATCGGTATAAAACTCCTCCCTTCGGCAATTTTACGATTGTTTTGCCAGCCTTACGCGCTTATTCACTTCGTAATCGAGCGTTTCGCAGAACTCGTCGAACGTCATCGCCCCTTCGAGATATTCGCCCGTATACATAAATTCGATGCTCTCCAGAGAAGCCTGCGAACAATATTTATTGCGGTCGATCACCACCGCTTTATCCAGCGATTTGTAAAATTTCTGCGCCGCAGCCAGCCGCACCGCGTTCGTGTTCTTTTCGGGATTCAGAATATACTCTTCGGCATATTTTTTCAACGCGGGGAAGTTAAGCGCGCGCTCCGCCGATTTTTCGCCCATATAATCGAGATACCACTCCACGAATTTAAACGCGGCTTTCTTTACCTTCGAACGGGCGGAAATCGCCATGCCCACGCAGCCCGTCGTGTACGGTTTTGATTCGTATCCGGCTTTCGCAGGCGGATACGCCACGCCCAGATTCAGCTTATCCAGCCCGTAATATTCCACGGCGTACATACCGCTCATAATCATCGCCACTTTCCCCTGCGCGAACAGCGGAAGCATCGAAGCGCCGGTATTGTTCACCTCGTTTTTTGCTAAGATGTCGTAATAGTATTTCACTACGTCTTTTACGTTCTGCTGTAAAAACGTCGATTCATAAGTAGAAGAATTAAACCACGAAGTGCCCGCGTTTGTAAGGAACTGCGCCAGAACTTTCGCTTCGGCAAGCCCCGGTAAAAACGAATACTGCGTAATCGTTCCGTTCTTCTTCACCAGAAGTTCGTTGCACAATTTTTGGAATTGTTCGAATGTAAGCGGATCGGCGATGCCGTCGCCGTCGGAATCTTTCTCGATCGCCGCCAGCTGTTCCTGCGAAAACAAATCGCGGTTATACAGCAGCATGCTGTCCGTCGTCCAGTCTTTCATCACGGCGTAGGTTTTTCCCTTGCCGAACGTATCCGTCGCGGCGTCGTACGTATACGCCTGCTTGTTGATGTCCCATATTTCGTCCAACGAAATATTTTCCGATGCGGCGAAATAATCGTCCAGAGGTTCAAGATAGTTCTTGCTTAAAAACGGATAAATTTCGCCCGGCTCCATGCCGAATACGTCCGCTTCGTTTTTGCCCGAAATATCGTTGAGAAGGTTGGAATAGAAATTTCCCGTAGAAATTTCCAGCTGAATTTTGATATCGGGATTTTTTTTATAGAAATCCGCTTCGATGGCTGCTTTCAGCTCTTTGTTCGATTGTTCGTCGTTAAACGAATAATATCTCACCACGGTTTTGCCGCCGTTTCCGCCGAACGTATCGTCATCGTCTTTCCCGGACGGCGACGCTTTGCAGGAAGCAAGCGTCAGCAACGTTGTAGTTACGGCAAGCATGCCGCCGATTATGCGAATTGATTTTTTCATCGTATTTATCTCCTTAATCGTACTTTCATTGTTTATATGCGGGCGCTTTAACGTTTATAAAGCACTTCGTCCGTTACCGTATAGGCATGCCCTTTCGTTACTTTCGGTTTCGTTTGTCCCGAAGGGGTTTCAACCTTTTCGATCACCACGTCGTCGATAGCCATTGCCCCGCCGAACCGGATACCCCACATCAGGTAATATCTGCCCTGCGAACCCGTGGTGAATTCGTATTCCACGGAATACACTTCGCCGATTTCGTAATCGCCTTTCCGCCATTCGTATACGCCCGTATCGTGCAGGAAGGTACCTTCTTCGCGCGCCAGACAATAGAAGTAACCGCCGTCGGCCGCGCTTTCGTCTTTCACCACTTTATATTTGAATTTCAGGCGGTACGTGGTGTTTAGAGAAAGGCACATATCCGCAAGATTCGTATTGCAGAATACGTTGAACTCCCATGCGTTTCCCGTGGAGTGCGTGTTATCTACATAGCAGGAATATTTACCGCTGATGAGATATTCGGGGTTGCCCGAAATAATGCCGGTAGAACCGATACCGGGATACATACAGCCGCCGTTGAACACGCCCGCTTCGAAGTTTTCCACAACGCCTTTGCCGTCTGCGTCGATTCCTTTTTCGGGCACTACGTTATGTTTCACCGCCACCGCGTCCCGCGTGTACGATTCGTCGCTCGAAAGTTTCGTAAGCGTAATGTTTTTAATGTTCACGCCGCCGCGATCGCGCACGCCGAACACCACGTGCGAACCTTCGGGATAATCGTCGGTATTGAACACGTACGAATACTTCGTATACCCCGTATCCGCGGGTTTCCAGAAAGAACCGATGCGGTTTAACGAGAAACTTTCGATATATCCGTTCTTATCGTCCGGGTCGGCGTTCGGATCGGTAATCATCGCATAGAAGAAGCCGCCGCCCGAAATTTCCGTTGTTGTTGCCGCGTCGAACGTAAGCATATACGTTTCGTGCGCGCCGAGTTCGTTTTTCAGCTGCAATCCGTCCGCCCAGTACGGCGTATTCTGCGAATAAATGGTATACGAACCATCCTCCTCCTTCGTTGCAAACGCGGGATTCAGTTTAAAGCCGACGTCCTGTTTATCCGCCGTAACCGCGGAAATATCGTCAAACGCCGCAATTGCCGCGTTTTCGGCGGCGCCGAAGCTGAGTTTGTATTGCTTTCCGTCGTCGGGCACGGTAATCGTCGCCGTGCGGTGAGAAACGTTGTTCGAAACGTCCAGCCACTCGTACTTATCTCCCCAGACGCCGTTTTCCGCGTTGTAGGCACCCACGAGATATTTGCTTTGCATGTTGATTTTAATCGCCGATTTTTCGATATTCGTTTTATAATCGAAAGAAACGTAGTACGTTTTACCGTTTTCCAGCGGCATTCCTTCGGCAAACACGCCGTCGCCGCCGCCGACAATCGCTTTCGAACCGTTCACGGTTACCAGTCTGTCGGTGATTTTTCCCGTGCCGATCGCTTTGAAAGCCGTATCGCCGTCCAGCGAATCCGCTTCGGCAAGTTTCTTAGCCGCCGTATCGCCCACCGTAACCTCGCCGAGGTAATACTTTTTATCCGCGTCCTTTCCCGCTATCGGCATTTCGATTTTCGGAACGCCGTTTTTATCGGTCATCGCGAATTTCACGGTATACGTTCCCGCGGGCAGCGAAGCGGGCAGATCGTATTCCAGATCGAAGAAATGCGGTTCGCCGCCGTTGATCGATGCGGGGTTGAACGATTCGTCCGTTCCCGTATACACCGTGTTGCCGTCGGCGTCCTCGAAATACACGGAAAGGTCGTAATCTTTCCAGCAACGCCCCATCGCGTTGTTGCTCCAAAGCGAATTGAGATAAAACTTATCGCCGGCTTTCACGCCGTGGGAATAGCTGACGGTATCGGGAACGAAACGGAAGCCCATCATGCGGTTGAAATATTCCACGCACTCTTTATCGTTCTTCACCACGTCGGCGAAATCCTGCGCCACCCAACCTACAGCGGTGTTGTAATTCACGCGCCACTTATGCAACGCCTCGCTGAGCGATTCGAACAGCGGATAAGGCGAATCGTCGCCGTGTTTCGCGTATCCGTCGCCCAGTTCGCCGCAGAGCGGAACGCCCGTGTTCAGATAGAAATAATCGTTGGCGAAACGGCTGTCGTATTCCTGTAAAGCAAACGCGATGCCGTCGCGCCGCCAGCCGATGTTATCCAGCTGCAACGCATGGTCGTACCCCATGTAATACATGAAATCTTCATACGAAGCCGCGTTGGTCAGCCCCGTCATGTACGAACCGAATTCATACGTGCAGGAAAGAACCAGCAGTTTATCGCCCCAGGCTTCGCGCCACGCGTCGATGACGTCGCAAAGCATTTTCGAACGATCTTCAATGCTGCCGTAGCTGCTCCAGCCGGAGTGCCATTCGCCCACCATGCCGTAGCCGCGGAGTTCCACCACTTCGATGGCGTCGGCATACGGATAATCTTCGCTTGTATAATGCGTCGCGAATTCTTCCAGGAAGATTTTCAGCCGTTCCATATATTTTTCGTTGGATAAATCGGCGTACGTCTGCCCGTCGTGTACCACGCCGGGCACATTGTACGGCGCTTCGAACAACCATGCGGGGCAACCGTTCACGACGCCCTGATTCAATACAAGTCCGTCAGTGCAAAGTCTGAGATTGATCGTTTTGCCCTGTTCCGCCCAGTACGCGATGGTTTCGTCCAGCACGGTCCAGTTGAACTCGCCGGGCGAAGTTTCCACCACCGACCAGCCGGTAGACATGGATATCTGTTTCACTTCGGGATAAACGCCCTTATAACCGAGCGAAGGCAGACCTCCGTACAGCGGTTCTTCCAGAATTACCCAGCCCATGCCCTCGTTATCGGCGCATAAATCTTCCGTTTCTTCAAACGCGACCGTTTTGTAGCCCGGTACGGCTTTTTGTTCTTAGCCGTAACGTTTCACCTGCGCCGTTCCCTCGCCGCTTTCGCCAAGCAATTTCATGCTGCCGCGATTTGTTTCGGCGCCTGCGGCGCAGCCGCCGAATCCCATGGCAAGCGCCGCAAAAACCGCCGCGCACCGGATAGCCTTTTTGTTTCCGTTTTTCATCTTATTCCTCCGTTTCTCAAATTTAACGTCGTTCCGATTCGTCTTTATGAATTTTGTACGGTTCGCCGCCGTGCAGGCGCGATTTTTCCGCCGCCAGCGCCATCAGATGACTTTCCACCGAAGCTTCCAGCCCCGTAGGCGCGCTTTCCTCGCCGCAAAGACATTCGTAAAACGCGTGAATCAACCCGCCGTCGCCGCCGCCGTGGTTGTGCCCGCCCTCGAAATGCAGCGTATTCACGTCGATGATTTCTTCCGGCTGATTGAAACGCCTCACCGCGATTCTGTTCAGCGCGTCCTCGAAATCGATTTCCCCCTGCGTGCAGTAAAATTTCATAATTCTTCCGCCGCCGGCGGTAAACGCCGTCATTCTGAGATTCGCGTTCACGCCGTTTCGAAAATGCGCCATAACAATCTGATTATCCACAACGTTGTTATCGCAAGCAAACACGCACCGCCCGTACGGACCCGTTTTTATCGCTTCCGTCAGATTTTCTTCCGTTTGCGGCACCGCGGTGGTGATGGCATTGTACGGCCAGCAATTTTCGGGAGAACCGATACTCTTCCAGTTGCCTATGTAAATGTTCTGCGCGCTGTACGTGCAATCCTTCCAAAGTTTGCAATCCGCGCAACGGTCCGCCGCGCCCTCCGGCTTGTTTTCGGCTTTAAAAAAGCGCAGATCTCCGATGGACGAAATGCTTTCGCAACGGGATTCCGCATAATATTGCAGCAAATCCAAATCGTGGCAGCACTTCTGCAGAATCATCGGCGAAGTTTCGTCGCTGTTGCGCCAGTTGCCGCGCACGAAACTATGCGCCTGATGCCAGTAACAAACCTGCTCGATAGAATCTATCAACACCAATTCGCCGCACACTTTTTTCTCCAGCAGTTCTTTCAGTTTCACAAACGCCGGAGCATAGCGCAGCACGTGGCACACCATCACTTTTTTGCCGTAACGCCGATGCTCTTCCAGCAAAGAGCGGCATTCTTCTTCGTTTGCCGTAATCGGCTTTTCTAAAAGCACGTCGTAGCCGAGTTCCAACGCCCGCTTGCACTGCCGCACGTGATCGTTATCCATCGTAGCTATAATCAGCGCTTCGGCGCGTTTTTCCTTAAAAAATTCAAATTCGTCGCAGAATCTGTTTTCTTCCGATACGGCGAATATTTCTCCGTATTTCGCCGTTTTCACCGGATTCGTATCGCAAACGGAAACGATTTTCCATTTGTCCTTTTGTTCGAACATTTCTCTGCCGTACGCTTCCGCCCCGCGCGAACCGCAACCGATAATCGCAACAGTGAAAATTCTGTCCATTTTTCTTTTTGCTTCCTTAATAAATCGTTCTGATTTATGTATTTTGATTGAAACGAAAGATTTTTCGCTTCCGTGCTTACCTAACGCTTTCCGCCCTTTTCCTCATTTCGCTAAACATTATAACACACAAAAGCGCTGATTTCAAGAACGTTATGTTCTATAATATTGTGCATTTGTTCTTTTTCGCGGTAAAACCGAGATTCAACGGAGCGAGATTTCCAACCCTTTTCTCTCTTGATGTCCGTCGCAAAGATACACGTCCGTCGGCACTCGATCTGCCGCAAACAGCGTTTTCAGAGTAATTTCCCGCCCCTCCCATTCTTTTTTCAGCGGCAGAAAGAAAGTATAATTTCCGTCCGTCGGATGCACGGGATATTCGAACGAGTTGGAAGGATACGCGGGAGCGCGGAAAGGAAATCCGTATGTTTTACCGCCGATTTCCGCCAGACAAACCACGTTTTCCTCGCCTGTTTTCCCTTCCAAAGCCACGGCGAGATACGGATATTCGGGCAGATCTTTCAACGTAATCGACCTCTCCGCATAAGCTTTCGTCCGCTTTTTCGCATACGCCGCAAACAGATTCGTAAGTTTCGCCTGTTTCAATGAGATTTCTTCGCTTCCCGAAAACAGCCGAATCGAATAAATTCTGTCCACGGGGCACGGCGTGCGGAAATATCGGATTTTTTCCTCATCTGCGGCAACCGTATAAACGGCTCGTTTTCTTTTTCCCTCCGCCGTACCGGGCGTATCGCTGTAAAAATATAAAAATTCGTTTCTTTCCGGGTGCACCGTCGCTATTTTTTTCAACGTTGCGACGCTCCATTTGCGCAAATCGGCGGAAACTTCTCCGTCCTGCGGAATCTGTTCAAAAAACATTCCGTCCTTTTTGTCCGCGTCGAAATATTCTATTTCCAGCCTGTCCGCCGCATATTCCGCCCCGAAATCCACGCGCAGGCAGCCGCCCTCCACGCGGAAGCCCGTCCTGCCGTCGTGGTTGATATACGAACGCGACTTCACGTCGAAACACGTGTTTTCGTTTCCGTCGAACGGAATCGACGTATCGACGCCGCGCAGACGATACGACTTCTGCGAAAAGAAAAACTCCCGCGCTTTTTTCACGGAATCCATCGCCGTCTTGCCCGAACGCAGCAAACTCCGCCGTTCCATCGATTCGTTGTCCGCCGCAAAACATGCCGTTTCGTACAGATATTCGCTATCCGCCGGCACGGGAGCGGCGTGCAGCGCGCCGATTTTTTGCGGCACGCGTTCGCGATGATCGGCTAAATGCCCGCCGGGAATTTGCAGACGGGTTTTCGCGCCCGTCGAAAAATTTACCAGATAAACTTCGTCCTCGTTTTTTTCGGTTCCGTTGCCGCAAAGCAATTTCGCTTTATCCGCCCTGCCGGATTCGTCCTCGTGCAACACTTCGTATTCCGCGCCGATAATCGCCTCGCCCGCAATTTCCGCGGCGCAAATTTCTATCAGAGCCGCTCGGAACGGCGCCAGAGAAATTTCCGCCGTTTCGCCGTAAGCAAAACAGCCGATTGTTTTTTCCGTGGGAAATCTTTGAATCACGCACACTTTTCCGCACTGCGCAAGTCCCACGCTTTCGTTAAGCGGCACAGAAATTTTTCGAATGTTCCAGCTGCCGTTGCCCGTGGCAAGAAACCGCCGCTTGTCGTCGCCGCGAAGCACCGCGTTATTGCCGAGATCGGTGTTTGGAAGCATGCCGTGCGTCAGAATGTCGCGGTATTTCCTGTGTAAATTGAAAATCCGCGCCATAATCGCATATTCGTCGTCGCGCAGAAGCCAAGGATTTCCGTAAATTTCCGGCGCAAGAATCAGGCATCTGTTAAACGCCTGATAAATCAGATCGTCCTCGAAATAATCCACCGAAGAAGAAATACAAACGCCGTGATCTTCCGTAAGCCGTTTCAGCTGCGGCGTATGCCCGCGGAAGAAAATGTACGCGCGGTTATGCGGCGCCGTTCGGCGGTTGAAACAATGCACGTCGGTATACGTTTCCAGCCCCTCCCACAAAAACGTGGTGGCGTACGACTGATATTTTCCCAGATCGTTCCGATGATTCAGAAGAATCAGATCGGGCGAATACTTTCTGCATTCCCGCATCGTCCTTGCAAATTCTTCCTTTTTATTTTCGCGCAGTACCCCGCACACCGTATCGAATTTAAACAAACCGAACCGATAATCTCGGCACAACGGAACAAGAATATTTCTCCGTTTTTCCGCCTCTTCCTCCGTATCTCCGTAGCCGTCGGCGCCGCCCCAGACGCCCAGTCGCGTGCCGCATGCCGCCGCATATTCCGCTATCGGCGCATAGCCGCGGGGATATTGCGCACGCAATTTTTCTCCGTCCGGATTGCCGTAACCTTCGCCCGCGCCGTCAAGATTTCCCGCGTCCCACGCGTAAATATCCAGCCGCATGCCGTACTTTTTATTCAGTTCGGCAAAAAAGGCAAGATTCGCCAGCGTCTGCGCCTCTGTGGAGCCTTCGTTCGTATTGTTGATCCACGAAAAATATTCGCTGCGGGAAGGCGATTCTTCCGTAATTTCACCGTTGTATCCGTTTTGATTCCGTTCCTGCTCGTTCATCGGTTTCTCCGTTGCGTTATTCTTTCAGAAATTTTTCCTGATAATACTTATTATATCATGCCTCTTTCTTTTTTTCAATAGAGAAATGTTCTGTAAAATTGTGTTTTTGTTCGTTGTTCCGATTCCGCCGCGGATTTTCCGTACAGCGCCGAATCGTGCCGTTTCTCTTATATAAATTCTTCCGTTACGCGCCGCGATTATCGCCTTTCCCGTCCGCGCGACGTCCTGTTTTTTCGCGCGAAAAAGCCGCCGGATATCTCCGACGGCTCCGATTTAGTTTCCTTGATATTGTCGCATTTTATCCTGTTTTACACGACCGAACGGCTTAATTGAATCTTTCTTTCGCCTCGTAAGTCGTGTGAAGCAACTCGTGCGCCTTATGCGAATTCGGCTCGCCGAGGTACTCCTTATACAGTTCGATAATCTGCGGATTCCGATGCGAAAAACGGTACGTTTTGCTTTCGTCCTCTTTATACAGCGCCGCCGCCCGTTTTTCCTTATACGTATCCAGAATATCGGTACCCTCGTTCGGCAGGAAGCAAGGGCGCACATACGGCTGTCCGCCGCCCGCGATGCACCCGCCGGGGCAACCCATAATTTCGATGAACTGATATTCGCTCTTTCCCGCGCGGATGTCGTCAAGCAGTACTTTTGCGTTCTTCATGCCGTGCGCCACGGCAATTTTCACCTTTGTACCGTTCAAATCGTATGCAGCCTCGCGCACGCCTTTGAAGCCGCGCACTTCGGTAAGCTCCGCCTTTTCGGGTTCCTTGCCCGTAACCGTATAAATCGCCGTACGCAACGCCGCTTCCATTACGCCGCCTGTTACGCCGAAAATCACGCCCGCGCCGGTGTATTCGCCCACGATGTCGTTATCGAATTGTTCTTCGGGCAGCTTATCGAAACGAATCCCGGAACGCTTGATAAGTTTTCCGAGTTCGCGCGTCGTAAGCACCGCGTCTACGTCTTTGACGCCGTCTTTCTGCAACTGCGGGCGTTCTTTTTCGTACTTCTTCGCCGTGCAGGGCATAATCGAAACCACAAACATATCGCGGGGATCGATGCCCGTCTTTTCGCAATAATAGCTCTTCAGAATCGCGCCGAACATCTCGTGCGGAGATTTGCACGAAGAGAGGTGCGGCAATAAATCGCCGTAATAATATTCGCAGTAATTCACCCACCCCGGCGAACAGGAAGTAATCATCGGCAGCGTGCCGCCCGTTTTCATGCGATGCAGCAGTTCCGTAGCCTCTTCCATAATCGTAAGGTCGGCGGCAAAGTTGGTATCGAACACTTTTTTAAAGCCGAGCCGCCTAAGCGCCGCCACCATTTTACCCGTAACCAAAGTACCTACGGGCATGCCGAATTCTTCGCCGAGCGCCGCGCGCACCGCAGGCGCCGTCTGCACCACCACGTACTTGCCCGCTTTCATCGCTTCGTCCACCTTTTCGATTTCCGAAACTTCCATCAATGCGCCCGTGGGGCACACGCTTACGCATTGCCCGCACAGAATACACGGCGAATCTTTGAACGAACGATTTTCCGCCGGCGCAACAATCGTTTTGAATCCGCGCTTTTCAAAGCCCAGAACGGAAAGCCCGTGCGCGTTTTTGCAACGTTCGATACATCTGCCGCAAAGCACGCATTTCGAAGTATCGCGCTTGATCGAAGGCGTAAGTTTATCCACCGTCGTTTCTGTTTTCGCGCCCGTATACGCATTGTCGCGCGCGCCCGTCAGCCGCGCCGCGTGCAACAGTTCGCACTTCTCGTTTTTATCGCATTCCTGACAATCGCGATTGTGGTTGGAAAGCAGCAGTTCCACCGAAGTTCTGCGCGCTTCCACGGCTTTGGGGGAAGAAATCGTAATTTCCATGCCCTCCGCCACAGGGTACACGCACGAAGCCACAAGTCCTCTCGCGCCCGTCGCTTCCACAAGGCACACGCGGCACGACCCGCGCGAACATTCGCCGTGATTGAACGTGCAAAGGGACGGAATTTCATAGCCGCACTCTCTTGCCGCTTCGAGTATCGTCAGCCCCTCTTCCACCTGATAGGGCATTCCCTCGATTTTAATATTGATTTTCGACATTTTTCTTTCCTCCCCTTATTTCTTCTCGATCGCTTTGAATTTGCAGGAAGCGATGCACATGCCGCACTTGATGCACTTTTCCTGATCCACGATACGCGCGGGCAGTTTCTTGCCGGGCGCCACGTAATCGGTTCTGGAGATGGCTCCCACGGGGCATTGTCTTTCGCAAAGGCCGCAGCCGAAGCATTTATCTTTAATCACCTCGTATTTCATCAGGTGCTTGCAGACGTGCGCGGGGCATTTCTTTTCAACGATGTGCGCAACGTATTCGTCGCGGAATCTGGAAAGCGTGGAAAGCACGGGGTTAGGCGCCGTCTGCCCCAGCCCGCAAAGCGAGTTGTTTTTTACGTTATGCGCCAGATCTTCCAGCGCGTCCAGATCGTCCATCGTCGCCTTGCCGTCGGTTATTTTCGTTAAAAGTTCCAGCATGCGCTTGGTGCCGATACGGCAGGGCGTGCATTTGCCGCACGATTCGTCGCAGATGAATTCCATATAGAACTTCGCTACGTCCACCATGCAGTTGTCCTCGTCCATGACGATCGCGCCGCCCGAACCCATCATCGAACCTTTCGCAATCAGGTTGTCGTAATCGATCTGCGCGTCGAGGTCGGCTTCGGTAAGGCAGCCGCCCGAAGGCCCGCCCGTCTGAATCGCCTTGAATTTCTTGCCGTTCGGAATACCGCCGCCGATATCGTAAATGAGTTCGCGCAAAGTCGTGCCCATCGGCACTTCCACAAGCCCCACGTTATTGATTTTTCCGCCGAGCGCGAATACTTTCGTGCCCTTCGAACGGTCGGTACCGTGAGAAGCGAATTTCGCCGCGCCTTCGCGCAGAATAAACGGAACGCAGGCAAGCGTTTCCACGTTATTGATAATCGAGGGTTTCTCCCATAACCCCTTTACCGCGGGGAACGGAGGACGGGGACGCGGCATGCCGCGCTGTCCTTCGATGGAATTTAAAAGCGCCGTTTCTTCGCCGCAGACAAACGCGCCCGCGCCGAGGCGGATATGTACGCGGAAGCAAAAATCCGTACCAAGAATATTATCGCCGATAAGCCCGGCTTCTTCCGCTTCTTTTATGGCGATTTTTAAACGGTTTACCGCAATGGGATATTCCGCACGAACATAGAAATAACCGTTCTGCGCGCCGATCGCATAGCCCGCAATCATCATCCCTTCGATTACGGCAAGCGGGTTGCCTTCCAGAATGGAACGGTCCATAAACGCGCCGGGGTCGCCCTCGTCGCCGTTGCACACTACGTACTTTTCGCCGTCCGGCTGATTATAGGCAAACTGCCATTTTCTTCCCGTGGGGAAGCCGCCGCCCCCGCGACCGCGAAGTCCGGAAGCAAGCACTTCGTTGATAACGTCCTGACGGGGCATCTGCAACGCTTTCGCCAAGCCCTTGAACGCGCCCGCGCCGAGGGCTTCTTTAAAGTTTTCCGGGTCGATGCTGCCGCAACCGTGCAGCGCCACGCGCACCTGTTTTTTATAGAAGTTGATTTCGTCCTGCTTCGTAACTTTTTCTTTCGTGGCGGGGTCTACGTACAGAAGGCGTTCAACAATATCGCCGCCGATCAGATCGGTTTCCACGATCTCCGTAACGTCGGCGATTTTCACCATGCGATATAACGTGTCCTCGGGATAAATTTTCACGAAAGGCCCCTGCGAGCAGAACCCGAAACATCCCACCTGATTCACCGTTACTTTATCGGAAAGCCCTCTTTCCGCAATCTGCTTTTCAAACTCTTCCTTGATTTCGTGCGAATGAGAGGAAAGGCAGCCCGTACCGCCGCAAAGCACCACGTGGCGCTTGCCGTCCGAGCCGGAAAATTTGGCGTTCAGGCACGCCGAGCAGTTTTCGCTTGTAGCGTTCAGTTCTTCGAAATTCTTAATCATACGTTCGCCTCCGCGTTTTTATATTCTTCGATAACGGCGGGAACGGCGTTTACCGAAAGCTTCGGGTACACCTTTCCGTTGATGGAAACGGCGGGCGCGATGCCGCACGCGCCGATACAGCGCAGAGCGTCCAGCGTAAACAGTCCGTCTTTCGTGGTTTCTCCGGGTTTGATGCCCAGTATTTCCGAAAATTTATCGATTACCTGCTGCGCCCCTTTCACGTAGCACGCCGTGCCTAAACAGCAGCCGATGACGTATTTCCCTTTCGGATTCAGCGAGAAGAACGAATAAAACGTTACCACGCCGTAAATTTCCGCCACGGAAATCCCCGTACGTTCGGAAACCAGTTCCTGCACCTCCAGGGGAATATACCCGTATTCTTTCTGAACGTCGCTTAAAATCATCATCAGCGGCGTTCTTTCATCGGCGTATCTGTCGCAGATTTCATTGATCTTCGCAACAGCCGCTTCGCTTAAATGAGCCATTTGTAGCCTCCTTACATAAGTAATTATAATATGTTTTTATCATAGTTCCGCGATAGAAAACCGAGGAAACAATCATAACTGCGTTAAGGGTTTTTTCATCGTTGTTTTCTCTACGGATAAATAACCCACCATTCGTATGTGTTTTTCTATATATTCCTATATAAAAACCGATATATTTATTATATCCTATCAAGCAGCAACTGTCAACAAAAATAACGGAAAAAAGCCGCGGAAAATTTTGTTTTCCCTGTTATTTTTCGCAAAAATATTCTTATTGCGGAATATTCCCAAAGGTTAGCAAAAGCTAACCTGTATAACGACGCACGGTATACAAAAAAACGTTTTTCATGTATAATAAAAACACGCCTGAATTACCATTCAGGCGCTGCGTATAACGCTCCCGGATTTATTATTCGGGCGCTGCGTATATATGCCGGTCCTATGCGATTTTTCTCCGTTGCGCCCGGCGCTCGGATGCAGTTTTCTTTGCGCCCTATGCCGCCGGTATATTATCTACGGTATACGTTCCGTCCGGCTTCAACGTTATCGTAACGGTGCCGTCGTAATCTGTTCTGTGTACGTTTACGCCGTTCCGTTCGAAGCGGCCGAGCACTTCCGTGGACGGATGCGAATACGCATTGTTTATCCCCGCCGAAACCACGGCGTCCCGCACAGAAAGCGCACGGATAAATTCCTCGCACGAAGAGCTTGCCGAACCGTGATGCGCCGCCTTTAAAATTTCCACGCCGCAAAGCGTAATTTCTTTTCCGTCGCACGCGATCAGCCCCGCTTCCGCCTCGCGCAGAATCGCCCGCTCCTTTTCCGCCGTAATGTCGCCGCAAAACAGCACCGTAGAGCCGAAATAATCCAGATAAATCACCGCCGAAGTATCGTTCACGGCGCCGTCGTCGACGCTGTTCCCGTTGGCTTTCGCATATTCGTTCCCCGGCGTATCTTTGCTTAAAGGAGAGATAAAGCACAAATCGTACGGCAATCCGGAATCGTGCGAGGACAGCGAAATACCGCGGCGCGAAAACGTCGTCCGGATTTCTTCTTTTTTCGCCGCAAGCAGAAATTCGTCAAACGCCGTTCCTCCGTCGTACGTTACGTACGGCATAAAAATTTCGCCCGCGCCTTTTAAGGAAACCATTTCCGCCAGCCCGCCCGTATGGTCGCCGTCCGTATGCGTGGCAACCAGATAATCGGGCTTTTTAACGCCCAGAGCGTTTAAATAGCGCAGAATATACGCCGTATGCCCGTTTGCGCCGTCGCCGCCGTCTATCACCATCGTTTTTCCGTCGGGAAGTTCGATCACCGAACAATCGCCCTGCCCCACGGAAAGAAAATGCACGCGGCAATCCCCTGCGGCAAGCTTTGCGATCTTCGGCTTCTTCACATAATATTTCCAGGTTGCGGGCGGCACGAAAAACGAGAACGCCGTCAGCCCGCACAAGACGATCGCGCCGACGCACGCTTCGATTTTTCTGCGTTTTTTCCTTTTTCGATTTCTCTCTTCCCGTTGCGCTTCGTAATTCATCTTCCGTATCTTATCCGTTTCCTTTCCGCTTATTTTACGGAATTGTTTTCAGTGTTGTTCTCTTGTTGCGGCGCGTTCAGCGCGCGTATATCTCCGCAGATTTTCTGCATCCGCTCTTCCACGCCGAACAAATCGTCCGCGCACGCTTTCAGCTCGGTAAACGCCGATTTTTTCAGTTCCGCCCCCGCTTTATACGAAACTTCGTGTTCCAGACTCGCCCACATGTTCATCGAAATCGTTCTCAGCTGTATTTCCACGGGCACCGAAGTCGCCACAAACGAAAGCGCCACCGGCACTTCCACAATCAGATGCAGACTTCTGTACCCGTTCGGCTTCGGATTTCTGATATAATCTTTCTGCCGCAGCAGCCGTACGTCGTGCTGATTGAGAAACACCCGCGCGATTTTATAAATATCCTCGATGTATCCGCACACAACGCGCACGCCGGCAATGTCCGTCAGCTGTTTCAGATTTTCCGGCGCCTGCTTATACCCCCGCCGCTTCAGTTTTTCATAACAACTTTCCGCCGTTTTCAGGCGGCTTTCGATATGGTGAATCGGATCGTGCCCGTGCGTCATCGAAAATTCGTCGTCCAGAATTTCGAAACGGGAACACGCCGTTTTCAGCGCGCCCGAATACAGCGGTTTTACGCGCGCGTATTCCTTTAAAAAATCTTCCGTCGGCTGATTTTTTTTGCCTTTTCCGACAAACGACAACTGTTGATTATCCGTAACTGCCACGATTACCCCCTTTCATTTCGATTTTTTTTTCCGGGCATTTATGCTTTCAGCTCGTCAAGCCGCTCTTTCAACGGCTCCGAAAGCAATCTTTCGCTTGCCGCCGCGCCTTTGAATCTTTCTTGTTCCGCACATTTTACCGCAGCCGACAACGCCTTTTCCGCCGCAGACAAATCGCCCCGCATTACATAATATGCCGCGGCTGCCCTGTTTTCCGCACACGTCGAGCGCGCCTCCACGGATTTTTCGCTTTTTTCCGCGTTTTCCGCGCCGTAAGAAAGCGCCGCAAAGCATTTATCCGCCTGCGTTTCGTCGCTTAACAGCGCGTTTAAATAAGTCAGTTCGCAAAGCGCCGCGCGCTGTTCTTCAACCGTCAGATACGGAGATAACAACGCGATGCGATTGATATGTTTCGCCGCCGCTTCGTAATCCCGCAGTTCCGCCGCCGCATAATACGAATAAAATTCGTTCAGGACAAACAGCGGCTCGTCCTCGGCGATCACGGGCAGATTTTCAAGATAGTTTTTATCGATTGCGGAATACGGTTTGCCGCTCGCCAGCTCGCCCTGCGCGTTCATCGCCGCAATCAGTCTGACTCCGTACGGCTTGTCCTTCAGAATATCGCATAAAACGCGCATATCCGTTTTTCCGCCCGCATATTCAAACGGCGGCAGATTCAGCAAAAACAAATACGCCGCATACGGCAACGCGCCGAACAGGACAAACGCCCCGGCATATCCGCCGAACACCGCCGCCACTACGACGATCGTAAGCAAAAACGCCCCGCCGAACAACAATCCGCCCGCCGTATACGCCGCCGCGCGCTTTTTCATATCCGCAAACGCCTGTTTCGGCACCGCCTGCGTGCTGTCCGCGGCAAACGGAGAACAGAACGAAATTTTCTTCCTGCCGTCCGCGCCGTCGTATTTCAGAAAACAGATTTTCCAGGATACCACAAAAAATCCTTTGGAACGCGCAAAAACAATATGCCCCGTTTCGTGATAAAACGGAGCGAAAAACAGAGAAAGCACGCCGCCCGCAAGGCAGAGCCAAAGCCCGGACGAACCGAAACCCGTATACGCGAAAAATGCCGCGACGGCAAATCCCGCCGCGCACAAAAGCGCAAGCGTTATCGCATATACGTTAACAAAAAACCGCTTCACCGTCTTTCTCCTTATCGTTTATTTTTCTTTCGCGCCGTCTTACGGCAAAAAATTATAAAATACCTTTCAGCCGCGCGTACCCTTCCAGATTGTCCTCGTCGCTTACGGTAATTCCCGGCAATCCGAGCGATTCCGTTAACATATACAGCCACGCCGCGCCCCCGCCGATGACGTCCGCACGCTTTTCCGGCATGCAGGGCAGTTTGGCGATTTCTCTCACGGGCAACGTTAAAAACGCTTTCGCGTAATTGCGCAAATCGCTTTGTTCAAGAAAAACGCCCGTAACTTTCTGCCCGTCGTACGATTTCAACCCCGCCTTTCTCGCGCCCAGCGTGGTGGCGGTGCCGCCGATGGCAACCGTCCTGCCCCCCGCTTGATTTATAACCGTTTTCGCGCCGTTGAAACCGCTTACGTATTTTTCACACAGTTTTTTTATCTCCGCCACGTCCCGTCCGCACATATCTTTGATGCGAACCACGCCTACGGGAACGCTTTTTTTATACGCCGTTTTTCCTCCGACGCGCACCGCGATTTCCGTACTTGCCCCGCCTACGTCTATCGTTGCGCCGTCCGCCCCGTTCAGCGCCCCGTCCATCCCCAGCGCCGCTTCCGCTTCCCCGTCGATCACGTCGGGCAGTACCCCGCACGAATTTTTCACGAGTTCCAGAAACTCCCCGCGGTTTTCCGCCTCGCGTACCGCCGCCGTGGCATAAGCGAAAATCCGTTCCGCGCCCTCGGCTTTCGCCCTTGCGACAAACGCGGAAATCGCCTCCGCCGTGCGGCGCATCGCGTCGTCTTTCAGCCGCGGCGAAAACGCCAGCCCCTCGCCGAGGCGCGTTGTTTCAAGCGTTTTATATAAAACTTTTCCGTCCGCCGTAAACATCAGGCGAACGGAATTTGACCCCACGTCGATCACCGCGCTTTTACCGCGGAATATTTCGTTATTCATCTGTTTTCCTCTCCTCGCGGCAATGGTTTTTCCCTGCCGCCGTACCCCGGAATACCGTAAAATCAACTTCCTTTTTTGTACCCGTTGGCGTAAAGCAAATGTTCCTTCCCTATCAGAGAAAGATAATAATCCAAGTCGTTTTCCCGGCGATCGATCGTTTCCTGCAAGCGCGCGATTTCTTCTTCCGCTTTCGCAATACGCTTGTTATGCACGGAAATCGATACCACCTGATAAATAAGCACGGCAATCAGCACTGCAACAAGCAGCGTTGCGGCAACAACCGATGCGATCACCGTTCTTTTCATCTTTTCCTGCGTCATAAGCTAACCTTTTTCCTTGCCGCGCGAACGATTTTTCCGCGCGAGCGCTTTGATTTTTCTTCGGATTTTTTTCTCCGCGCCGATTTTCTTTTTTGTTTTTTTTGTGAAAATTTCGCGGCCGCAGCACGAAAAAGAGGCTCAAACAGCCTTTTTTGTGCCTTTACACATGTATTATAGCACATTTTTCCGAAAAATGCAACCGCTGAGCGCATACTTTTCAAATATATTATAAATCCCGCCGTCATCGCGAAATACGCGTACAACCGAAAATCGGGCAGACGACAGAACGTGGCGATCAGCACATACAAAACCGCCGTCAGAAGAAAGAAAAGCACGTCCGCTATAAATGCGGAAATTTTCGAAAACCGCAGCGGCGACAAAACATCGTAAATCAATCCCGCCGCCGCGCCCGCCGCCGCAAGGCACAAAAACGCGGGAAGCTGCGCCGCCGAATCCATAACGCTTTCCTCCGCCGTCAGCGGAACAGCTTCGAACGGAGCAAACCGCCGTAACGAAACGAATCGGTTACGCCGCCGGCGCGGAACGTACCGCTTTCTTTCGAAAAACCGATGATCTTAAAATCGTTTCCGAAAAACGTCAGCGTGGTTTTCGCACCCGAAAGACTCAATTCAATTTTCGACGGCGAAAAACTTTTCACCGCCTCTATGCCCGTCGCCGTGATACTTTTTCTGTTGTCTATCTGAATCGAATGATTTGTTTCCTGCATACCTTATCGTATGCGAAACCGCCGCCCGATATGAAGCGGCGGAAAAAATTTTTAAAAATTTTTCAATAAATCGTAAATACTTCGCTGTTTCTCTTTCGGGATTCCCTTTCTTTCCGCCCTTAATTTCACCTTACTTTTCAATATCGCAGCCTTGCCGAAGCTCATAAATAAAAGCGCCGAACCCCCACCCCGATTTTTTTCCGGACTTAATATACTCTGCATAATTCCTGCGAAGCGAAGTATTTTGCGGCAATTTGTCGATATCTTTTTCGCCCGAATCGTAAAGCCGCCATGCCCATTCGTAAAAATCGTCGTAAAGTCCCGTTTCCAACACCTCGTAATCGGAAATAAAAGCCGCTAAATTCGACGTACCCGATAACATTTGTTTTACGGGCGGAAATAACAGCCACGAATTGCAACAAAATACGATTTTATCGTTTCCGAAATACGGCTTAAAAAATTCCGCCGCCTGCTGATACGCTTCAACTTGTTCCTCTCGCGAAAGCCGCGATCCCGTGCGCGGAATATGTACGCTCAGCACTTTTTCACCCTTTTTCAACGTAAAATTCAAGCCGACGTAATCTTTCGAAGCGCGCCCGATTTCAAATTGCAGCCGTCCCAAAGCAAATCTGCAGAAATTGAAAAAAGCCGCAAACCAGTCCGTAAAAACGCCCCATACGTTATAAACCAACTTACATTCGACGCATTTATACAAAAGATCCGCCATCGAATTTTTCCATATTTCCGCAGGTAAATTTCTTTCTTTGTACCTATCTTTCAGATACGACGAAAGAACAATCAGCAGAATCAAAGCAAGCGTATAAGGGTGTATGTCCGCGCCTTGCAAAGCCCGTACGTCGGCAATCATTTTTTTCACGTCGGCGTCCGGATTTTTCCGATACCGATCGATAATTTCGTTAAAACAAGCGGAAACCGACCGATCCGCATAATTTTTATCGTAAGCTTCCGTCAATTCCCGCGCGGCGTCTTCGGGGAAGTTAAATTCTTTTAAAAACCAAACGTAATACTCTCTCATTTTACCCTCGTTTTTACGGAAAATTTAAAAAACGGCGGGACTGTTTCATAACCGATTTCCGTAGCCGAACGAAATAAATCTTGTTCTCATTCCGTCAACCGAATATTAAACCCGCTCCGCCGTCATATACGTTCTTCCGTTTTATTTCAGATTCTTTTCCTTAAACCGCGCCTTTGCTCTCAGCTCGCTGTCTAAAATCCGCTTGCGGATACGCAGCGATTTCGGCGTTACTTCCAGAAGTTCGTCGTCGTTGATGAATTCAAGGCACTCTTCAAGGCTCATTTTGCTCACGGGAATCAGCGTCAGCGCGTCGTCGCTGTTCGATGAACGGGTATTCGTCAGATGCTTGGTTTTGCACACGTTCACGTTGATATCGTCGGCAAGGTTGGTATAGCCTATCACCATGCCTTCGTATACGGGCGTGCCCGGCGTAATAAACAGCGTGCCTCTGCCCTGTGCATTGAACAACCCGTAAGTAACCGCTTCGCCCGTTTCAAACGCCACCAGCGAACCGGTATTCCGGCGCTGCATATCTCCCTTGTACGGCTCGTATCCGTAGAAAATGGAGTTCATGATGCCCTGCCCTTTTGTATCGGTTAAAAATTCGCTCTTATACCCGAAGAGTCCGCGCGACGGCACGGCAAATTCCAGCCGCATGCGGCTGCCCATGGCGTTCATATGCAACAGCGTACCTTTTCTGTTGCCCATCGCCGAAAACACGGGGCCCGTCATATCTTCGGGCACGTCCACCACCAGTCGTTCGATCGGTTCGTGGCGCACGCCGTCGATTTCCTTATACAATACGCGCGGCGTGGAAACCTGAAATTCGTACCCTTCGCGGCGCATCGTTTCTATCAGAATGGAAAGATGCATTTCGCCTCTGCCGCACACGCGGAACGAATCCGCGCTGTCCGTATCGTTTACGCGCAGAGAAACGTCGCGCAGCAGTTCTTTATACAGTCTTTCGCGCAACTGACGAGTGGTTACGAACTTTCCTTCTTTGCCGGCAAACGGACTGTCGTTCACGGAGAACGTCATTTCCACCGTCGGATCCTCGATTTTTACGAACTGCACGGGCTCCACGGCGTTCGGCTGACAAACGGTATCGCCGATGTTCAGCCCTTCGATGCCGGAAAATACCACGATGTCGCCCGCTTTCGCCGATTCTACGGGCACGCGGTCGAGCCCTTCGATCTGATAAAGCGTTACGATTTTCTGGTTCGTACGCACTTTTTTATCGTTGTAATTGCACACGGAAACAGGCTCGTTCGTACGCGCCACGCCCCGTTCTATTCTGCCGATGCCGATGCGCCCCACGAATTCGTTGTAATCGATGCACGAAACAAGCAGCTGCGTAGGACCTTCCACGTCCATATCCATCGGCGGAATGTGCGATAAAATGGTATCGAACAGCGGGTTTAAATTCGGCTCCTGCTTATCGGGCGTCAAAGAAGAGGTTCCCGTTCTGCCGCAGCAGTACACAATCGGGCTTTCCAGCTGTTCGTCCGTGGCGTCAAGGTCCATCATCAGTTCCAGCACTTCGTCCACCACTTCGGAAATACGCGCGTCGGGGCGGTCTACTTTATTGATTACGATAATCAGTTTCAGCCCCAGTTCCAGCGCCTTCTGCATTACGAAACGCGTCTGCGGCAAAGGTCCCTCCGCCGCGTCTACCAGAATCAGCGCGCCGTTCACCATCTTTAAAACGCGCTCCACTTCGCCCGAAAAATCCGCGTGTCCCGGCGTGTCCACAATATTGATTTTCACGCCCTTATAGTGCGCGGAAGTGTTTTTCGCAAGAATCGTGATTCCGCGTTCGCGCTCCAGCGCGTTGGAATCCATCACGCGGTCCTGCACCTGCTGATTTTCACGGAACATACCGCCCTGCTGCAACATCTGGTTTACAAGCGTCGTTTTACCGTGGTCTACGTGCGCGATAATCGCAACGTTTCTTAAATCTTCTCTGATCACTGTATTTTTCTCCAAGTCTTTAAATTATATACGCAGAATATTTTATACCTTTTTCGGCTCTTTGGCAACGATTTTTCACCGCATTGCAAAAATTTTTTTACTTTTTTCTTTATTTTTCCCCGCCCGAGCGGCAAAAAATTCCGCCCGGCGCCTTACAGCGGCAACGGAGCGTTGTTTTTATATGTGCAGAACGTAATCGTAATCCCGTTGTCCTCTTCGGGTTCGCCCTGTTTCACGCACGCGAAGTTCTTTTCGCCGTCGACGACGTCCAGATCCGGAAAAAACGTATCCGCCCCGCCGTCCGCGTCCGCTTTCGTTACGTACACCTCGTCGCAATACGGCAGAAGTTGCTTATACACGGAAGCCCCGCCGATCACGTACACGTCCTCGCCGCTTTCTTCCGCGCGTTTCATCGCCGCTTTCGCCTCGTCCAGATTCCTTACGATTTCGCAATCGTCCCGCACCGCGTCCGGCGATAACACGATATGCTTTCTGTTTTTCAACGGTTTCCCGCCCGGAAACGATTTCAGCGTGTTTTCGCCCAGCACCACCGTATGTCCCGACGTGGTTTCGCGGAAAAATTTCATATCTTTCGGCAACGAAAACATCAGAGTGTTTTTTTTGCCGATGCCCCAGTTTTTATCTGCGTGCAAAATCGCCCGAATCATTTTTTTGCTCCTTTTTTGTTTTTCAAATCGCCACGGGAATCTTTTTATCCAGCTTTTCCGCCTCGTAATTTTCCAGCGCGAAGCTATCCGTCGTGAAATCGTAAAAATTCTTCACGGACGGATCTACAATCAGTTTCGGCGCGGCGTGGCGCGGTTTTTCCAGCACTTCTTTCACCAGCGGAATATGTCTGTCGTAAATATGCGCGTCGGCAATCACGTGCACCAGTTCGCCCGCTTTCAGCCCCGATACCTGCGCCAGCATGATAAGCAGCACCGCATACTGCGTTACGTTCCAGTTGTTCGCCGTAAGCATATCGTTGGAACGCTGATTCAGAATCCCGTTCAGCGTGTCGCCCGAAACGTTGAACGTCATCGAATACGCGCACGGATACAGATTCATCTCGTGCAGATCTTCGAAGTTATAAATATTCGTCATGATGCGCCGCGAAGCGGGGTTGTTTTTCAAATCGAACAGCACCCTGTCCACCTGATCGAATTCGCCCTCTTTATAAACGGACTTTTTCGCCAGCTGATACCCGTACGCCTTGCCTATCGAACCGTTTTCGTCCGCCCAGCTGTCCCAGATATGCGAATGAAGATCGTGCACGTTGTTGCTTTTTTTCTGCCAGATCCATAAGAGCTCGTCCACGCACGATTTAAACGCCGTGCGGCGAATCGTCAGAATCGGAAATTCTTCCTGCAGGTTATAACGGTTCACCACGCCGAATTTCTTTACGGTGTGCGCGGGAGTTCCGTCCTCCCAGTGCGGGCGTACGTTCAGATTCGTATCCCACACGCCGTTTTCCATAATATCCGTCATATTCGCAATAAATATCTCGTCTGCCTTGCTCATAGTCCCGTTCTCCTTCGTAACGCGTAAAAACATATGTATATTGTACCATATCCGCACGCGATTCGTCAAGCGGTCGGCAGGCGCTTTTCTGCGTTTTCCGCGCGTTTTTTCTTTCGGCTTTCTTCTGTTTTTTTCTCCGTCCGCCCCGTTTCGCTTGCTTAATTTCAAAAAAAATGCTACTATATTATCGAAATTTTTTTACGGAAGGTATACAAACATGGCAGAACACGAAAAGCCCGCCCCCGAACCCCGGCAGGAAACGCCCGCAGAAACAACCGCCGCGGCGCAAAAATCTACCGCGAAAGAAAAAATCAAAACCTATATCAAAGCCATGCCGAAACGCTATTTCATCACGGCGTTTTCGGGCATGGCGCAAGGCTTGTTCGTAACGCTTATCGCGGGCACCATTCTCGCCATGATTGCAGGCTGGTTTCCCGACAATTATTTCGGAAGAACGCTGACGGGCATTTCGAACATCGCGAAGAGCATGATGGGCGCCGGTATCGGCGTAGGCATCGCGCACGCGCTGAAAAAACCGAAACTTTTAATCTTCTCCGCCGCCGTCGCCGGCATGGTAGGCGCGTTTGCCGAAAAGTTTTTCCCGTCCGCCGCGGCGCCGTTTTCGGCTATCGCGCTCGGCGCGCCCGGCAACCCCATCGGCGCATACGTCGCCACGATGCTCGTCATCGAAATCGTATCGCTGTACGCGGGCAAAACGAAGCTCGACATTATTTTAATTCCCCTCGGCGCGCTGTTTTTATCGTTTGCGGGAATTTTCGCGGCGTATCCCTTCATTAAACTGATCGGCCGGCTCGGCGATTTCATCGCGTTCGCAACGGACGCAACGCCGTTCGTCATGGGCGTCGTCATCGCCGTCGTCATGGGCGTCGTGCTCACGATGCCCACGTCGTCCGCCGCCATCTGGATTTCGGTTGCCAGCCCCATTTTAACGGGCTACGCAAGCGGCGCGGCGGGCGTTACCGAAGCGCAGTACAACGCAATGCTGCTTGCGGGCGGCGCGGCAACGGTGGGTTGCGCGTGCCACATGGTGGGCTTTGCCGTGGCTTCCTTCCGCGAAAACAAATGGAGCGGACTTATCGCGCAGGGCTTGGGCACCAGCATGCTGCAAATTCCCAACATCATGAAAAAGCCCGTAATCATGCTGCCGATGATTCTTTCTTCGGCGATTCTCGGTCCGCTTTCCACCTGCGTTTTCAAAGTGAAATGCGGCGCCAGCGGCGGCGGTATGGGCACCAGCGGACTGGTAGGCGTGTTCGATTCGTTCAAGTACACTTCGGGCGCCCTCGGCTGTATCGGAATCGTTTTGCTGACGATTGTTCTGCCCGCCGCGTTAAACCTGCTGTTTTCCGAATGGTTCCGCAAAAAAGGTTGGATTAAACAAAACGATATGCTCCTGCCCGAATAATCGGTTGCGCTATCATTAAGGCAACAACTAAAATACCGATAAAACGCCGGACGACGAATCCGACGTTTTTCTTTTTATTTCCCGCCGCGGCGAAGTATTTTTTTCCGGCGCCGCGCCGTCGGTCTGATGCACCGTAACGAATTTCCCGTTCGGAAATACCGCCCGGTTATTGAAAACGCACGGCAACGCTTTCGCCGCGAGCGATTCCGTTTCCCCGATTTCGTTGAATCTTCCTGTTTTTTCGTCGGATTGTCCATTGACAACGCCTGCCGCGATGCGGTAAAATAGCTACGTAAGGAGAAAACGCTATGGAAAAATACGCATGGACGGCAAAAGTCGTGAAAGGAAAAGAAGCGGAATACGAAAAACGCCACGCCGAAATATGGGAAAAAATGAAAGCGGTTTTAAAATCCGCCGGCATAAAAAATTATACGATCTGGCGTTCGGGAGATACTCTTTTCGGTTATTACGAATGCGAAAAAGGCATAGAATACGCCGCAAAAATTCAACGCGAAAGCGAAACGGTTTCGCGCTGGAACGAATATATGAAAGACGTTCTTATTATGGAAACGGATCCCGAAACGGGCGCGCAACCGCAACTGAAAAAAGTATTCGAACTCGACTGACCGCCGCCCGCAATTTAAAATTTGCGTCGAAAAGCATACGAAAGCGCGCCGTTTGTTCCGGCGCGCTCTCTCATTATTTATCTTGCCGAACAAGCTTTTTTCGCCCGGCTTCCCCGTGCTTTTGCGCGTATATTATTCCACGCAGATATCGTAAAGTTCCAGCGAACGGAGCTTCGCGTTTCCGCCCTCCGCAAAGAAAGAAATCCCTTCGCCGTTTTCTTTCGTATAAACGACGGCGGTCATCGCTCTTTCGCCGCCGTTTACAAAAACTTCGCAGCACGAAACGTCCAGAAATACACGCAGCGTAATCGCCCCGTTTTTTTCTTCCGTTTTCACCGAGCGGTACGCGGCGTCCTTTTCGTTCGGGTCGCAATAAAGGTTCAGCCCCGTAGCGGAACGGTCGAACACGATTTTACCGTCTTTTTTCGAATAATACACCGCGGCGTAATTGTTTTCGCTTTCAAACAGCCTTACGCCCGCCCTTTCCGCGTCGCCGGGCTCCAACTCGAAAATCAGCTCCGTTTTCACGCCGCCGACGCCGTTTAAAACCGTTCTTTCGCCGATGGTTACGTTTTCGTAACGCACGGCGTTTTTTCTATACGCTTCTATCTCTCTCACGGGCGACTGCATCAATCTGCCGTTTTGCAAACGGAGTTCGCGGGGCAGAATCATCGCGCATTTCCAGCCGTCGTCCGCCGCGGGCGATTCGATGCAGCCGGGCAGCATCCACGCCGCCATCACCGTTCTGCCGTCCGGAATCGCGGCAACCTGCGGCGCGTAAAAATTGAATCCGCCGTCCGTTTCGTCCTTGTATTCCCGCGCAAACGCACCCTTTTCAAAATCGATTTTTCCCGTAAAATATACCGCAGAAACGGTATTTTCGTATCTCCAGTCCTCCGTGAGATATCCCTGCGGGCTCGCCATAATCACGTCTTTTCCGTCCGCCGTAAACGCGCAGGGGCACTCGTAAATCCCCCTCGTCGGCTTTCCGTCTTTTATCAACTTTCCCGCAAATTCCCACGCAAGGCAGTCTTTCGAACGGAACAGCAATATCTGCCCGTCTTTGTCTTTCGCCTGCGAACCGCAAAGCATATAATATACGCCGTCTTTCAAAAAAACGTACGGGTCGCGGAAATCGTGCCGCGAACAATCGGCGGGCAGTTTTTCTCCGGAAAGAATCACGCCCTGTTTTTTAAAATGCACGCCGTCGGAAGAAACCGCAAGCGCCTGCGTTTGAATATCGCCCTTCACCGCGGTATAAAACAGATACATTTTTCCGTCTTTTTCCACCGCGGAACCGGAATAACAGCCGTCTTTATCGTATTCCTTATCGGGCGCAAGCGCAACCCCTTCCCAGTGCCAGCGAATAAAATCTTTCGTCGTAAAATGTCCCCAGTGCATCGGTCCCCACACCGAAGAATACGGATGGAACTGAAAAAACAGGTGGTATTTGCCCAGCGCGTAACAAAAACCGTTCGGGTCGTTCATCCAGCCTACGGGCGGCATCGCATGATAAGTATGGCGGTATTTTTGCACCACGGAAGGCGCAAAACGCTTCACGTATTCGTCGGCGCGCTCCACCGAAAATTCGGTAACGGACTCCGTTTTTTTCTCCGCCACAGGGCAGGTTGCATCGTCTTTTTTATGTTCGTTCGTCATAATCGTCCCCGCTCATACATCTTATTTTCCGAAGATTTCTTTCCCGGTGGGCATCGCGGGGATAGCGCCCGCTCTGCCTACCACGTACCCCGCCGTTTTGTTGGCGTAAGTCAATATTCTTTTCAGCGCGACAGCGGAAATATCGAAGCCGTTTTCCACCAGCTGATACAGCGTTGCCCCCACAAACGAATCGCCCGCGCCCGTGGTATCCGCTACCCGTTCCGCCTTTTCGGAAGGAACGTATACTTCCGCTTCTTTCGTATACGCCGTCGCGCCCGCGGCACCCATCGTAACAATCGCCAGTTTCACGTTTCCGCCAAGAAGGGAAACCGCCGCCTTTTTCATATCCGCTTCGCCCGTAATATCGGCAAGCTCCTCTTCGCTGACTTTTATCACGTCCGCAAGCGGAATATACCGCCTTACCGTTTCCAGCAATTCGTCTTTGCTTTTCCAGAGCGAATATCTCAGATTCGGGTCGAAACTCACCGTCGCGCCGCTTTTTCTCGCTTTTTCTATCAGCGCGTCGTGCGCTTTTCTCACGGGCGCGTCAATCAGATCCACGCTGCCGAAATGCAGAACGTCCGTTGTATCGAACGAAACGTCCGCAACGTCGGCGGCGCCGAGAAGCATGTCCGCCGAGGGCTTTCTGTAAAAGGAAAACGATCTTTCGCCGTTTTCGTCCAGCGATACAAACGCAAGAGCGGTATTCGCCTCGTCCGTAAACCGTACGTATTCCGTATCTACGCCCGCTTTTTCAAGCGTTTCTTTCAGAAATTTTCCGAACATGTCGTTGCCGAGTTTTGTAATCACGGCGCTGTTTCCGCCCAGCTTGCTTACGCACACCGCCACGTTTGCGGGCGCGCCGCCCGCGTTGCGGTAAAAAACGTCCGCGTTGTCCGCTTCGCCTTTCCGCCCCGCAATAAAATCAATCAGCACTTCCCCCGCGGCATATACTTTTTTCATGTGTTCCACGCCTTTTCGTATTTTCATTTCGCAATATGTTTCCGCGCCGTCCGTGCGGCGCGCCTGCGATGGTTCAATTATAGCGGAAATCAATGCGCCTGTCAAATACTTTTTACCGTCTGAAAAAACAATCTTCCTCCGCCGCCGGCACTACGTTTAAAGTTGAGTTTTAAACTTAAAATGCTCACAAACATTTTTTTGAATTTCTTCGGCAAGTGGTCCTTCACACCCCACGCCCAATTCCAACAATTCTCCGGCGCAATGTAAGCCGGCATTCGCTAACAACGAATAAGTATTTTGGGAAAATCCCATTTCATCTATAGGCGTTAAATATATTCCGCTAACGGGAAATAAATCTTCTTTATGGTTTAATTTTTCGCTGAATTCTCCTTTATGCCCCAACTTAAAATTTTTTAATACTTTTTCATAACTTCTCGCCGTTCCGTCTTTTCTGATAAAAGATTGCAATCTGAAAGCACCGATAAATCGACAACAACTATTATCTCCCTGTCCATAAGGATCTAATTGGAAAGCCAAACGATAAGGGTTATATCCCTCTTCGCATATTTTTTGACGTAGTAAATTTTTATTAGAACTTACATTATATTCGTCGATTATGTTTTGATCTAGAGAGAGTTTATTTACCCATTTCCAGCCTACTTCATAGCCGTGTTCACTGCCATCCGTAAATACAAACCACGCTATTACGCCAGGCGCGCCAAAAGGCTCTAAATTTACAGAACATTTCATATATCCCGCAAAACTAGTGCCTATTGTTTTATTGATTAAATCAGCATAATTTTTTCCGTAAAAAACATCATTTTCTTTAAAAATTCTCATTTGTACCCTCTCATAAAATTTAATATCAACCGTATTTTTTCATCCATTTTCCGTTGAGATAAAACAACGCGTTCGACTTCGATACACGATTATCGGCAAGATCCGTCGCTATTTCCGAAATTACTTCTTTCAGCTCTGACTTTTCGAGATGTTTCGCGGGAATGCGGAAAGTATTGAACGATTTGTTCTTCCTGCTTTGATATAGTTGTTTCGCGAATTTCCCCGAAACTTTCTGAAACGGGATCGATTAAATCAAACTTCTGATTGACTAATTTCATCCACCATTTTCGCGAAAAGCCGGGTTTGTTATCGCAAAAAACATAATGCCGGGATTCTTTCAGATTAAAAATTACGTATCCGCGAAAAAAATCGTCGCTTTTATATTTATCTCCGTCCGCACCGAATTGCTCTGCCACCGATTCCCATTCTGCGGCGTGATCCTTTGCATATACCACAAAATCGAAATACTTCTCTGCGTTTCGAAAATCGCGACTGTCATCCCATTGACGAAAACGTCCTTTTTTACAAATAATTTTCGCCTTTCCGTCGATAAAAGCGATCCAAAAAATTCCGACTTCTGCATTATAATAACGTCCTCGCAAAGCAAAACGCCGAATTTGGCTCCCGTTGGTTTCCAAATCGAAAAACAGGAATTTTTTTTCGCCGGCATTTTCTACAAGAGCGGCGATTTCGTTATAATCAAGCAAGCGAGTACGACTCAAAGCAACGAGTCCGTACACCGGACTAACTACGGAAATTGTTCGATTATTGCCGAAAACTTCTCGCCACTCGCGATAAAATATCGCTTCTACATCGTATGTACCGTACCTGACTTCCCCGACTTTCGTTTCATATCTGTTGCGATAAAGCACACCCACGTTTCTGCCTTCATAATCATAAATAGCTAAACCGCGTTTTCCCTCATACGTTTTGATTTCGTTTTTCACCGTAAGCCGTACAAAATTGAAAGCAACGGCTACCCCCGCACCGCCGCAGGGAAAGCCGCCGTCCCACAAGGAAGTTTCGGGGTGCAATTCATAGTCGCATTTTAAACAAGCATAAGACTTATCGGCTATGATACGACTTTTACAATACGGGCATAATTTCATCTGGTTTTGTCTCCTTTTGTAGTTTTACACCATAGTAATACGTAAACGATTCGGTAAATCCCTTTTTACTGAAAAAATTTTTTTAAAAGATTCGTTTCGTCTGCATTATTTCTATATATTTCTTATAATTTTGAAGAGCCTGCCATCGGAGGATTGCAGGCTCTTTTTAGCTATATTTACTTTTCAGAAAATTTTCAGGCGTTCGTCGCGCCGTTTTATACGGACATCAATCCTGCCGCTTTGAGCGCCGCGAGAATGGAATTTACCGTTTCGATTGTATCCGCAAGCGTTGCCGTTTCCGCCAACGCGGCAACCGATGCCGCGGGCGTTACTACGCCGTCCGCCCCGGTAGCCCCCGTAGCGCCGGTAGGTCCTGTGGCGCCTGTTGCTCCGATTTCTCCCGCAGGTCC
>ERZ779876.743-NODE-743-length-33253-cov-4.418971_pt1 | contig 33253 bp, 54 predicted proteins | sample MGYA00511068_ERZ779876 | MGnify/ENA primary metagenome ERZ779876 (study PRJEB29588, sample SAMEA1970858) | human gut metagenome | biome: human gut; feature: human-associated habitat; material: faeces | place: Denmark | collected 2008/2010 ...
AAAAAGTGGGTTTTTGGCCACAACACCCAAAAAACCCAGTAAATTAGGCAAAAATTGCTGGCCATTTTTAATTTTAAAAGTGGGCAATTGGCCAAAAAAAGTGGGCAAAAATCGTTTTTTCGCCACAAATTGACCTTAAAAATTCTTTCGAAAATGGCCACAAAGCCCACTTTTTGACTAAATTGCCCATTTTTTAAAACCGAAAATGGGCAGAAAAAATATCTTAACTATTGTTTCTGAGGTATCTAATTAATATCCAAATCAACCACAAACCGCCAGTTAGTATGACCAAAATAAAATCCAAAAGCGTCATTAAACAGCCCTGCTTATTACCGTTCGACATAAAATCCTCCGTCAGCTCCAAATTTTTCCGGTCTTCAAATCTTCTAAAACTATTCTACCACAAACTCGAAAACCTGCAAGTTCGCATATACAAAAAATTGCTCGTAAAGTCTTTCGAAAATGAGTTGTTTCTTTTGATGCTCCGTTTCTATCGAGATTTTTTATTGCTGTGTATGGTACAATATCAACGTACCCTTCTGTGTTTTTTGAGGAAATAGAATCACGTCGCATTATAATCCCCTTTCAAAAAGAAAAGGCCCACGCCAAAAATGCGCAAGCCTTTATTGGAATTGATTCGTTCAGCATTCAATTCTTGTTTTCAATAGACCTTTTAAGAAGAATATAAATTGCCTTACAAAACCACCAGAGAAGACGGGAAAGCTCACGTAAGGACAAATCACCTTTCTCTAAACGAATCATTCCAGTCTCCATAACATCCATACATTCGACAATCTGAGTACGGCTATCAGGTCCCATCAAATATCATCCTTTTCTCTATTAATACTACGTTCCGAAACAAAACCATTGGGATACCTTGCCTGAACTTTCTCAATATTCATACGAAGTATTGTTTCTAGGTCATATCCCATAGCATATGCAGTTAGAGCAAGATACCAAGCAACATCTCCCAGCTCCCGTGCGATGTGTTCGCAATCGAGATTATGGTTCTGAAAGAGATGTTTTTTCAAAATATCAATGCATTCTCCAGCTTCACCATTTAACCCCATTATTCCATCTTGCAAAGTAGCTTTGGGGCTAAGTTCAACATTTCGAGTTTGCACAGCAAGTTTCTGGTATTCGTTTATAGTCATATATTCAATTCCTCAACTTTTTTATATAGTCTGCAATCGCAAATAGAACCGATAGGAGATTGCTTCATAGATTCGCACGGACATTTAGTGCTTTCATCTCGTACTATAGCACACGGACAATATTCCAAATTTCCGATTGCGTTCTCGCTAAGGCATTCGTACAACGTAATATGATTATCTGTGCTATCATAAGGCATAACATGCTCGTCTATAGTTATAGTTTTCACTTGTATCTATTTATTCTCCTTTCTATAAGCCCTTATATGGGCAATTTTCACGGCTTAGACCGTCGATATAAAGGGATTTTAACTTTTTTCGTTTCGGACAAGCTTTGACTTCTGCATCTGTTTTAACGCAAAAATAGCATTCACCAAGAGGATCTTTGAGAAAGAATTCCAGATCATCCATAGGCATGGCTATCCAATTCTCAGTTCGTTTGGACGCTGACTTTGGAGCGATTGAAATATCCAGTATCTCGGTCTCTTTCTTAATACGAACAAGCTCCGACTGACTGCATCCTTTGAATAAAATATCAAGAGAATCACTAAGGACAGATGCTGCCAATTCAAATTCTTTACTGCATTCCGTATCGTTTGTCGCGAGTCCTTTCAGTATTCCAAGCATGCCCATGACGTATAAAATTGTCTCATGTTTGCGGCCGTTAATTCCCATCTTTTTCCCTCCGCTTACTCAACCTCTTTCTTCAGAAGTGCGCAGCGATAATCCCACAATAAATTACAAATATCTGTTTTATCTTCTGGCATAAGATCCTCATTATTCATCAAAATATCCCGAAGACGCTCGCAGTCTTTTATAGTCTTTAAAATCTCAGATACTTTCATTTGCTTTCTCCTTTCTTAAGCTCAATCATATTTCTCCAGCAGTTTCTCAATCCAGTCGTAACGCTCTTCTTTCTCGAGAAGGTGCTCGCGTTCTAAGCGTTCGAGTATGGCTGTCCGTTCCGTATTTGCATATGATATATGCCAGTATTCTTCGAGTTTGATTATATGCCGTAGTTGCGCTTCAGAAAGTAAATAAAGATGATCTAAAACAACTTCACGCTCTTTGTTGCGATCCGGATGCGCATTACCGCCAAAGAGACATTGACAATGATTAAGAGGGTAACCACAAATTGGACATTTATCCATTACTTTTCTCCTTTTGAATATTAATTTACTACCATTTACAAGAGTAGTACTTGCAACTAACTGAGATTCCGCCAATGAAATCATAGTGAATAACTTTCTTTGATGTGATTCCATCTGGTGTATCTTGAGTTATAGTTGCGTTTTCAACTGCTTTGAGAATATCAATGTAGTCCTGCTTGTAAATGCATACTTCCCGATGAGCGCAGCGAGTACATAATGTTTCTTTTGCTTCCGAATTAGGCATTGGTTGTTCTCCTTTTATGTAATCATAAAGAATAGTTTTTAATGATATGTGTTATCCTTTTGTCGAATATCCAGCAATCGGTTCAATTGCTCCTGATTAGGAAGATGTGATCTTTCAATCGTTAACTTGGGAACGGATCTCATTTCGGGATCGAATTCAATTGTTACCTTTAAATTTGAAATTAAATCAGATCTCCCAGCAATGTCCTCCGCCATATCATGCATCATCTGAGCTCCGATTTTAATAGACTCGGTGAGATAGGTGCGATACTGTTCGCTAGTCATGGTTTTCCTCCTTCCCAGTAATCATCTTGGAATATTCAAGCAGATATTCATGAGTCTCGTCGACAAACTGAATTTTTGTTGGATCAACTCTTTCAATTTGGTCATAGAATTCGACGATACCAAATACTCGTGAATATTGACCGCCAGGATGAGAGCCGACTGTCAAACCAGGGAAAATTACATCGTAATACTGCTCCCAGCAATGGAAATATCCAAACTCTTTTCCTACTTTGCATAACCTGAGTTCTTTCTTAATAGTAATGTCACTCAACGAAGCCATTGTTTTTCTCCTTTTTCTATGTTTTATTTTCTAATCATAGAAGCAATGGGGCACATGAGCCAGTAATCAGCTCACTGTACGGCAGCCTCTCAATCCAGTCGCAGAAGGTATGCCACTCATCTAGTTTATGATTGCGACGAGACTTGTGCATGTTTGCCAGAACCTCATAATTCAACATTACTGTACGTTTCTGGTTATAAGAGCTCGGTAGAAGCTGGATCATCTGCCACCAGAAAAGCTTTTGCTGAGCGAGTGTATGCTTCCATTCCGCATCTGTAATATCCGTGCTTAGCTTCTCAGAAGCTGTATGATACTTCTTACGGTAATAATTTAGAATATCTACAGTCCGAAGAAGCCAATCATAGGACATATTGTATTCATCACCGCCAAGCCCTTCAATGTGCTCGTGGCTAAAGTCATTTACGTCAAACTCCTTATCCGCAATCTTATGCATAGTTGAACAGGAATTGGCAACTGTACCTACCTTATAGGTATCAAACTCCTTCCACCAATATAGAGGCGCTGTAATATCAAGATAGACAACGATCATCCGCATAAATTTACGATGGTCTGTACCAGCATTGCGGAGGCGGGTCATGAGGTCGAGGTCATTAGAGCCGAGGCTCATCGTGTATCCATTATCTTCCCAACGCTCATTACAGGTATCAAAGCGTACTACACCGCCATGGAATTCAGTATCGCCTCTATCCCAAGAGTTCATCGGGTTTCTCATTCCTCTAATAGCTGCCTCAAAACCTACAACCTCGGCGTTTTCAATTTTAAGCATTGTTTGTCTCCTTTTCGTTTAAAAAATATAAAAGAAGAGCCCGAGTTTCCTCAGGCCATTCTTTCACCAAACGTTGGTAGTTTGGATACTTCATCAACAATCGCATGAAATGTTTCCTTTGTCGTCTCAATCAAGAAATGGTATACATATAAACCGTAACGAATATTAGGTGAATTCATAATATCACAAGACACCCTTAACAAATTACAGCCATTTGTATTCTTAATGATCTTCTCGATATCCTCCCATTCTCCAAGAACATCGTGCACTGTTAATAAATATTTCTCCATAAATATCAACTCCTTTCATAATAGGAGTTGCGATTTTCGCGAAAAAAAGAAGGAGCCTAAGCCCCTTACAATTCAAATTTAGAATCTATAACCCCATCTTTTGCTTCTACTACATAATAATATAAGAATTCTTTGCCATTATTAACCAAAACTGGTTCGCGTTTTATAATGCTTCCACCACGTTCTGCTAATTTAGTTTCAAAATAATTCGCCATATCTTTTGCAATATAAGCATAATATTGTTTCATAATGATTCACCATCCTTTCATAATAGGTGGTGTATTTTTCGCGAATTTGAAATATAAAATGAAAAGGCGTAGTCTTGTACCGTTCATTTCCGGCCCGAGAGTCGCTCGGTCTTATTTCTTATGTGACAGCATCTCAGCTGCTGGGGCTCTCACCCAGGACTCACTTCTGCTACTTCCTTTTCATAATATACTATGCGATTTTCGCGCGGCCTCTACCGAGAAGCAGGAAAAGCATTTTAAATATTGTTGCTATCCCTCATCATTTTCTTAGCGACTTTAATTTTTTGATCGTCGCTCATAGCATGTGGGCACTTAAATGCGTCCAATTCACAGAAGATGCACATAGCTCCACGTGTCAACGTCCAGCAACGATTAGCAAGTGCCATACAATCACTGGTCATGAACTTCTTAAGTGCCTCATAATCATTTTGTGAATCACGAAGATGTTCGCGAAGAAGATTTATCTCGGTTTTTAATCGCTCATTTTCTTTTGTTGCATCCGAAGCCAGTGTGTTACGTAATTCATCAAGATTCATTATTGATCTCCTTTCGATAAGCAGGAAAAGTATTTCACTTGTTCAACATCACCACCCTGGATAGTGATTGACTGCATAAGACACTTCTTTTCTTCATCCCAGAACAGAGTATCCAGAATATGGTCAATCTCATCCTGAATATCCTTCTCTGTCATACGCATAACCTCGTAACCTTCGAGGCCAACGCTGGTGCGTAGTTTCCGCATAATCATACCCGCCCACATGCGGAACTTACGAGCTTCAAGACGTCTGCTAGCAAACAAAGCTTCGTATATACCTAATTCATTGACAGCAAGCATCCAGCGAGTTTTATTATCGCCAGGACGACGCTCAAGGTCTTCACCAATAGGGTCGTGCTCGTATCTAAGGTCCTTTGAAGGGACATCGGATGTATCGACCAAGACTCTTTCAAGCATGCTCGGTTCAAGACGCTCTGCTATTTTTGCAGTTCTCAGCTGAAGAGCATCACAAATATCTTTAAGGATAGCCCACCATTCGCCATTAATTTCAATGAAACGAATATCATGCCCATACCAGGTTTCAATTTTCATTATTTTTATCCTCCTGAAACTTAACAGACATGAATTTCTCAAACTCATTCATACATTCCGGACATAAGTCTATTGTTGGAGTGTAAGCACCATTTACTGTGTCGCCGACAGTATTTCTTTGAATTTTTCGTATTGCATTCCATTGGGTTTTATTGCCCATCGGATAATGCTCGTACAATTTTCCGCATCTATCGCATTTCTTTGCTAGTGCCATCGCTATTCTCCTTTTTCAGAATATAACTGTATAAAAGCTTCGTAGTTTTCTTTAATCGGCTCAAGGCCGGCTGCGTGCCTAATCTCATTAAAAGTCATAGGTTTGTTTTTTAACCATCCGGCAAGAGAAACCAAGCATTCCGGACACAAATCAAAATATATATTTTTAATGATTTGGTTATTCTGCTCATCGCGGCCAATTAGTTTAAGTCCGTTAACGATCGCTCCGCAAATATTTATGCCTTTTAGATCATAAAATTTTCCACATCTATCACATTTCTTTGCTAATGCCATCGTTATTCTCCTTTTTCAGATGACTATAAAGAACCTTGCATTTGCAATGGTTTTCGCATTTGACGACGGTATCACCACAAAGGTATTGCTCTCCATTTGCACAATACAAATCCGGTCTTTGATCTACATACGGCTTAAACTCTAAGCAGTCCTGACAATATTCGCATAAGTCAAGCTTAATCATCATTATTCTCCTTATTAATAACCTTTATCTTATATCCAAGTTCCTTCTCAATATCGTCGAGGGTCATTTCTCGAGGAGCATATTCTGTGATAATATCAAAACAACAGCTAGGCTCCTTAATGCCTCGCTCGCTTGCAAGACCACAAACAGAATCATATAATTCCATTGAATCGTTACAATTTATATAAGGATGTTCTAATAATACATTACAACAGGAGGAGAATTTGGGGTATAATCGGCTGATAGATGGGAGACCTCTCTGTTTAAATGGTATTGCAGCTTTGGGAATGACAACTGTATGCTTCCCCTTCTTATCTTCGTATGTATAAATTAGTTTAAGATACCAGCACTTATCCTCTGTAAAAGGGATAATACTAGCGAGTTCAGCATTTTCATAAGTTTTAGCTATTGGTGTGTCTTCCAAATCCTGAACAGAACTGATAGCGTCTTTAAAAGCACGAGCCTCCTGTGCAGCTTTCCTAATACAATTAACCATTTTTAACTCCTTTTAAAATATAATAGCATTATGTCAAGTTTAATCGTCATCTATTAGTTCGCAATCACTGGTTGATACCCAATGGAAATTCTTGTCTTCAGACATAACAAGAAAACGATCCCTAACTGAGTCCACAAAATATACCGAGGAATTATGCGGATTACCATAATTGTCATACCAGACCACATAAATATCAGGCATTGCTATCATCCTTTCTTTTTGGGTTATAGTTGGTTGTTAATAAAAAAGTAAAAGGCCACTTTTGTGACCTCTTACTTTGTTGTTTTATTCAGCCTTGATTCCTCCATGCTTATTGATAAGCTCCTCAACAATTTCGATAGGCACATAACCATAAGTGGTTTTCGTGTATGGCTCGTCTTCGGCATATTCGTTAATGAGTTCATCTTCTATACTCGGAAAACCAAGCTCAACGCTTTCATAATCTTGCGCCCCATTACATCTGGGTTCGCAATAATGAAATTCGCTGGCTTGTACCGAAATAGAATATCCATCATTACAGTATAACCTCGGTCGATTCTCTTGAATTTCCGTTCCATCAACATAATTACGTGTCGTAATTGTTTTCTTCAACCAATCTTTAATTGTCATGTTAAATCAACTCCCTTCATTATAGGGAATGTATTTTTCGCGCGACTAGGAATTAATATTTGTTAGCTCGTTAAAGTTCAATTGGTTCCTCATAAATTTCTCGAGTATTTTTGTTGGATTGGTAGCTATACTCACCACCCCATTGTCATCAGGTTCTGTGAAAGCTTGGTCAATTCTATCCAATTCAACCTGGTCTGCATAAGCTTCGTTAGCAAGCAGCCAAATGAAGTAAATATAATTGATCGAATCCTGACACTTTTCAAGAAGATCGTCTCGGTCAGACCAATCGGAATATTCAACCTTATCACGAAGTGCAACAAGGTGCTTAGTCAAATATCCCCAACAGCACTGAGCCGGCGTACAGTTTGCGATACTTGCTCCCTCTTTAAAATTATGCAGAGGATCGTCTTTTTTACCATAGAGAGCGTTTTTATTCTTTAGAACGTTTTTAGAGGAAGCATCAAGTTCGTCAATCAGTTTATTAAATACGTCGCGTGTCATTATTATTTCTCCTTATAATTTACTGGTTTATGTGAGTATGTGTTGGCGGGATTCGTCAAACATTCATTACACGGTTCTTCATCGCCTTTAAGTTCCGCGTACTTACAAGTTTTACAATATTCGTAAAAATATACTTCTTTTTCGACGTTAACTATCATTGCTCCTCCTTTACGCAGTGCGAACAAGCCCGCCGTTCTTAGGCTTCACGCAAACACTTCCAAATTCGGAAAAAATATCATTGGCCAAATTATATACATACGCCATGATCGAGTAGCCATATCTAGGATCATAGTTTTTAAGATCTTCGCGATCAGTTGGCCAATCGGATTCGTACTGAGAAATATAAAGAAGCGTTAACAATTCCCCGATTTCGGTAGTAGAGGATATAGCATGATAAACCAAACCATTATACTGGTCTTCAAACTTTTTAATAAGCTCGTTTTGCTTATCTGTGGGCCAATATAAAATTCCACATCCGAAGAACGAGACGTTAACCATGTCATTTTTTTCAAGATCGTTGACGGCATTTTCATGAATCTTAAGAATACGCATTCGAGCTGTTGCTTCATTCTTCATTTCATTACGAGTTACTGACATGATGCACTCCTTTCAAAAATATCAATTAAGCCAAAATATCGACATTTGAATACTTTAGATCAGGCGAATTTTCTCGAAGCTCGCAATAGGTTTCCCACGTAATCTCATGCCAAGATTTATTTTCCTTGTCGGTAAAGAACCTATTGATATTGAATATTTCGCCGTCCGGCAACACGGCGTAGAATATCCCTTCAGTATCAAAATCGCCATTTCCGTCCATAGACAAGAACCCTTCGGTATAAACTTTAATGGAACTCCCCGGACAGTACGGCATTTTAACAGGGAAATATTCGTCCATGATTCGATCAACTAGACTACTATGCCAAGAAGAACCATTATGGATATCAATCCCAACGAAACGACGGGTGTCAGTGTAATGCATCGATCCATCTGGCAATATCGTTTTAAATAGACTACTCATGCGTTTGTGTTGCCAGTGGTTCTCCAAACCAGGTTTCCAGCTATCTTCAGTATCGTAAATGGGGGTCAGAGGTCTTCCTTCGATAAGGCGGTTAAGAATGTTCTTGGTGATTTGAATACTCATCCCAGAATGCTGTACATTCGTAAGAACTTCGAAAGCTTGAAGCGCATTTTCGTAGCATGCCACCCCATACTCCCATTCGTTTCCAGATGCCGCATCTTGCTCTCTACGGCAAGCCAATTCTACTTCGTTTTTCGCCCAATCCAGAATGCTATTTTCCATCTGATATAAATTTCCCTTCGTTAAAATTTTGCTTTTTCTTTAATGCTTTTGAAATCGCCAAATCGATTCCTGAGTAGGTTTTGAAGTGATAGTAATATAAATCCTTATAAGGCGTGTTGAGCCTATCGATTCGACCACTCGCTTGGGTCATTACCTTATAAGAATAGTTTTGAGAATAAAATATAATAGTATCTGTTTTAATACAGTTCCAGCCTTCCGCTCCTGCATTATACTGAACTAAATATATCCATTTGTCTGTATCAGGAATCGGTTGATGCTTGTGGCCATTCCATTCTGCAATCTCTATCTGATCACCATAATAAAGACTTTTGAGAATAGCTAGCTCGTAATCATAATTGTAGAATACAATCGCTCGTGAATGTCGTTCTAACAATCCCAGCAAAGCCACACATCGAGACTCATCAGAATTTACAACACGCCGTAAAGCTAAACACAATTCGCTCGCGTTTTCAATTGGTTTGTCTTCCCAAATATTCCAGCGATTTCGATAGATGCTTTTATAGCTCAAAATATCATACTGAACATAGACATCTTCGTGATGCGACACGGTCTCTCGCTGAAAATCCATATTGACCAGAATCGAATTGCGCAATCGAATAAGCCGTCCAGTGTTTAAATATCTATCAATTTTAGGATAGTTGCCGTTTACCCAGCGATATACGATATGATCATTTTTAAACTGAGTGCGGTTTTTGTAAAACCCATTAGCTACGAAGACCGGAATATAATCTGACCACGTATCCCCAGGTGTCGCGCTTAACAAAATCCAGTCGTTATGCTTGGCGATTTTAAGAAAGGCTTTTACCCAAGTTCCGGATCCTACTACTCGCTGCTCGTCAAATATAAAGAAGGCGTCAGATACTTCAGCGTATTTATGAATGTTATTCCAAGAATCAATAACGACCTTATTGCGATATAGATTGTCTTCCTTATTTGGCGAAAGCAAAAAAGGAATCAACTCGGCTTCCCATTCTTTAGTATCTCGTTTTCTGGCCGTGGTGATAATATAAAGGTCTTTGATACTAACGTCGTCCATTGAAACGTATTCGTCCGTACCAATTTCGCCGCCTTGACAAATATAATAGTATGCTAGACCAGTTCTCGATTTACCGCTCCCAACGCCGCCACATAGAATGCAACCGTTTTTCATTCGTTTAACGGCATCAAGTTGGTAATCTCGAAGCGATATACCAGCCATATAGAACTCTACCTCCTAAATATAACTTAAGAGAAAAAGTAAAAGGGATTCGAACCCTCGCCCTCTAAGTTTTAAACTTAGTGCTCTACCGCTGAGCTATTACTTTTTCTCTCATAATACGAGTTGCAAATTTCGCGTAAAACGTTAATTTACCACGCACTATCGCCGTCGTCCGAATACTTATCGGCGAACTCATCGTCTGCAATCGTGACGTACATTGTCTTCAGATAAGCTTTGATGCCTTCCTTACCATTCAATTCCCAATTATAGGGCCGAATAGTCAGGTCTACATTGGCAATTTCGGCGAAGTCGAGTGTTTCTATGCTATCCTCGTCCAAAAGAACCTTCTTACCCTTGTGAGTAATCATAACGACCTTCGGAGGTATAACCTTAAAGCTGACAGTAACCTGAATATAATTCCTGGGCTCGTCGTCTTCATCTCTAGGTCTAAGCGCTCGAACATTCCATCCATCTTCGCGAAGGCGCTGCGCCATTTCCGGATCATCTATGATGACACAGAAGTTACGATTGCCGGCTCTGTTGAATGTCGTTTCCTCTCCGGCAAAATTTCGAAATATAATGTGAGCGTTTTCAATTATAATGTTATCTACATTCTTATATGCCATGTTACTTAACTCCTTTTTTTAAATATCAAATGGTGGTTTGTCATCGGGAATTGCTTTTACATATGGATCATCTGAAACAAACCATTCAAAGTCACCATAATCAAAAATAGCAGCAACAGCGTCGTTTGCCATTGTCTCGTAATAGCGATAGTCTATATCGTTTTCTTTTTTATTCGATTTGACCATTTCGGATTCCATCCATCGATAACCTTTGGAACCGCCAGCTGCCGCATAACCCTTTTCGCCGGTTTTCTTGTTTTCGGTTTCGCGCAACAGTATTCCGCCGCCACATCCGGGTTTTATCGGACAGAATTGACCGACTTTACCGATGAAGTGATAGTCGTGACCTTTGGAAATATCAGCGTTCAAAGCCAGAACTTGCTCGTCAATGTCAAACGGCAAATCGCCATTTTTGTCACTGTACTTCTTGAGAAGTGCTGCAACCTCTTTTTCCAGATCACTCACATCCGGCAAATTCTCGTTCATATCCAAATATAAAGCGGAGCTTACAGATTTTGTCTCGCAAAGATCGTCAAGTGTAATCTCTTCATGGGTGAATAGTTTCTTAAAGACATATGGCACTTGGAATTGAGTACCAGTGGCTGTCCATTCGCCACCATGCTTCTTACAATCCTTGAGGATATCTTTGGCTTTGTTGACATATTCTTCCCCATATAGCTCGCAGCAATGATCGATGGTGGCGTACTTAGCAATATAAACGGCGTCATTAACGAGACACATGCGGTCGTAAGTAGCCTCATGCTCAAAGTTATATCCATATTGCCGTCCGTACTTAGTTATAAAATCGATTATTTCCGGAGTAGCATCGGGTATCTTTATCGAATCTGTTTTTATGTGTGCCACAGTGAAGCCCTTCGACTGAACAACATGCTTTAGGTTTATCATAAAGAGAGCTCCACGCTTAGCGACAATATTATCCCGATTGCGAACATCACGAAAAGGATTATCAAACGTTGCTGAAGTCAAACCATAAACAGAATTGATAGCAATTTTCAAAGCCTGAGCCAAATCCGCTGCTGCGGTCTCATCCGTTAAGTATTTAGCCAAAGCTCCGTCCAGCATTTTCTTCGCTTTGTCGAAGTCCTTATGCTTAATAGCTATACGAGCGTCGAGAATTTCTTTGAATCGTTTGGTATAAACCGGTCCGAAAAGTTCTTCTGCGACTATACTGCTCGGATGCATTGAGGCAATATCCAGCAACGCAATATTTCCGTACATACCTGGTTCGGAATATACGTAACCACCTTCGCCAACTTCCTCTCCTCGATAAGTGGAAATACCATTGTCGTAGACATATCCAGGAAATACAGGTTTTAAATTCTCATCGAAAAGTGTGTATTCATCACCGAAACTATCGAATATACATCCATCAGGAGAAACAGTCACAGGAGAAGTTTCCTTTGTAACCAAGCCCATATCCCGATATTCAAATTGATCCTGAGGTTTACGATTAGTGCCAAATATAATTCTTGTGGTAAGTGAGTTGGTCGTGTCATTAACAGACATACCAGCTACATCCGCCAAGACTTTTCGAGCTATGAAATCCGCTTGACGGTTATCGAATACCGCTTCAGTTGCTATAACGTCATTGTCACAATATTCAGCAACTTTGGTCCACATCTCTTTCGGGACGGGTTGATCCCAAGGCAAACCAAGTTCTTGATGATGTATTCCGAGTTCGATTTCCCACTTTTTAAGCGATTGCTTTTTAGAGCAGAAATCGTAGACGTCGGTATACGATACATTATAAGCCTCACCAAAAAACGCATCACGATTTCCAGTTATTATCTTTTGCGACAAAGAATATAATTGCTCGTTTGTATAACCCATAAGTCGAGCATATAATATATGATTGTCGTAACGTCGGCAATTGAATCCGACAAGATTGAAGCGCATTAGATCTTCAATTTCAATAGGCGTTGGGTTGATCATACGTACAACCGGTTTTCCATCACCCTGAAATTTCCAATTGACTAAAAATAGATTTGGAAAAACTTCGACATCATAAAAAACAAGCCGAACGTCTTCACTTTTCGAGGGCTTAGAAATATCATCCGATTTGAATCGCATCTTTTTAACCAATTTGACGCAGTATTCCGCTTGGTTCGTACTGCTCATAGCAAAGTTAAGTATCGAATTGCGCATATCGGAAATATCATATTGCAAGCCATTAGAATAAGCATCTTCAAGCCCTTTATATATGAAGTCGATACTCGGTTTGGTGTTGGCATGATATTCCTTGTTCAGATTTCGTTTAATAAAAGTTCTTAATGCCTTCTCGTTCTTAATGCCCTCAAAATTTACCATCTTATTTTCTCCTTTCATTGGTAAACCTGAGCTTATTTGTGCTATAGGTAGATTATTGCATTTAGTCAGTTTACGTCTAAGAGAGCTTTTACCAGTAAAGACTTTGACCTCGATATGATCGTCATAGAATCGGCTAAGTTTCTTGGAATCACCGGTATAAATATAATGCAAGTGAATACCCTTACCGCTTTTACTCAATTCCGCATATGTTGCTGGCCATTTGCTTGCAGCAACCAGATTAGCTTCGAATGATTTTTCTCCACTTTCATCTGGGATGTCAAAGTCGATTACGATATGATTTTCAGGAAGCTTTACATAATGTACTTTGTCCGTTGAAATATCTTTAAGAGTTGTAGTCACATCGTCCCAAGGTTTGCTTGGAGTTTCTTTAGATGTGGCATATTGCGCCAGACAATTCGAACACACCTCGTCAAAAATAGACTTTTGAAATTTAAACTCAATAGTCGAAATATCAGGCTCGCATTTGGTAGTAAGTTTGACGTCTTCAAACTTGTCTGTCCGGAAACCCGAATAATAACTACGAGATCGCGTACCATCGTCCATTGTAAAACGTTCCTTATAGTCTCGGAAATAGTTCTTAAGCTCTTCCTTAAACACTCTTTGACTTAATGGATAAGTTACCTTAGCTTCATCGCAATAAGTGTTATACATTTTCCAAGCGGCTTTTAGCGTGGTACCATCTTCGTTCTTAAAAACGTAATAAGAGTCTAAAATATAATTGTAGAAATCATTAGATGCTCCCAGCATTGCCAGTGGTATGTAAGTATCATATGCTCCTGGGTTCTCTTTATAAACTTCCAGACAATGATATGCTATACCGCCCAGCTCAAATTTAATGCGGTCTACAGTAGTCTTATACTCTTTGCTACTAAGCTTATTGCCAGTTGGGGATACATCGATCAGACGTCGAATAAGACCTGATTTTGCATCCGTAATTTTTACAGGTTTATTCGTACCCATGAATAGTAAACATTTAAAGCGATTGGCGTAAGTGGATTTGAATTTTTCATTAACCGTCATAAGCTCATGTGAAACCAAGCTGTTAAGTCGTGTATTGTCTTCAATTCGAGACAAATCACCGTCGTGTTGAATAGCCACTAACGGATTAGACTTAAATGCTTCCAGAGCAAATGAGTTACTTGACGAACCAAGAGCTTTCGCATCAAAAACCGAATAATAGCCTTCGAATAACTGCTGAATAATATTTAGAACGGTCGATTTACCTGTTCCGGCAGCACCATAAAGAACTAAAAATTTTTGAAGTTTCTTACTATCTCCAGATACGATTGAACCAATAGCCCATTCTATTTTATGTCGTTCTTCGTCCGAATAAAGAGTAGACATTAACTTGTCATACGCGGAAATATCACCCGATTCGAGAGGATAGTTAAGCTTTTTACTCGCGTAATCAGTCTTTTTCAATTCGGTATTTGAGAATATCAACTCTTCATCCAACATACGATAGTTGTCCCGCATTTGCTTTTGACAATATTTATGCCATGAATCTATCATTCCAGATTCGGCATCCCACATATGAAGGACCTTTAGGTTTGAATCAAACTTTTGCCGATTTTCCTCGGCATATCTATCCAGTTCGCGATCTATGAGTTGCAGTGCGTCCTGCTCCTCGGTGGACCATAAACCGCGTTCCTCAATCCAGATGGCATAAAAATCGCCACCACGAATCATAAGATCGGAGCTTTTACAGACAATAAACTTCGGATAGATTTCGATTACTCCACGCTTTGTACTACGTGTTGAAATCATTAAGAAGTCCATCATTCATGTTATCCTCCTCTCTTATTTGAAATATAATTATTAATCGTCTCTAAGCTCCAATTTAATGGACTGTCAAATGTAAATATCAATTCCTCTTTATTGGGAAGCTCGATTATTATAGCATTCGGTCCTTTCGGAAACCACTGACTGATTAGGTTCGAAAATTGAGGAAACCTAGCGATTAACTGGTCAAATATCATTTGTTGAGTCATGGCCACCTCAATTGTTTAAATCTGTTAAATACCAGCATAGCTGATACCATATTTCGGTTGATCGCATGTCACGATATTTTCGATTCGTTTTAAATAAACCACCCTCGCCATTTGGAGCATATTCTCGTTCAAGAAAACGAGTTATAACATAGTCTATATAATCCGCATCAAAATTCCTATCATCCATCGAAATCAAGCCGAGATTTTCTATCATACTCCAGAACCATTGGCCTGTTCTATCTCCAATATCTGGATCGTCCATGATTTGTTCTTCACAACGAAAAGCCAGTGCGACCATCATTTCAAGGACTGATACATTATTATCATCCAGGTGTTCCTTTATGAGTGCGTGCGAATAACCGCATTCATATCCGAATCTATATCGAAGATCTATCCCATCTTGGGCCCGATTCCTATCTCTTGGCAAAATATAATAGAAATCCTTCTCAAAAAGTGCCATCAAAAGCTTACGATAGGATAGATTCTTCATATAGTATTTGTCATGGACGAGCTGATACATCCAGTCAAAATATTCGTTGCACAGCTCATCGTCTATCATCTATACTAATTCACCTCCGTTGTATCATGATAAAGCCTCCGAGACAAAAGAATCTCGTATTCGCACTTGTAATTTTCATTACGAATATGCAGTGCGTCATCCTCGTACTCACCCATATGGTTTAGATTTTCCAAACCTACCACGTCATCAACATTTTCGACGATATGATCATCTTCGTCGGTCAAAACGCCATCAATATAATAGTTCAAATTGACTATGGTGTACTCGTCATCTATGGCGAAATCATCGGGTGAAATAATATAAGGAGGTTGATATGATGGATCGTTTAGTATTACCGGATCCGAAGATTCCTCATTATCTTTCTGTGCTACTGTATCGATCACTGTTCCACTATCTTTAACGAGTTTAACAAGGTTCTTTGGATCAGTATAGTCGATATAACCATGCTTCGTCAGTTTTGCAGCGTATGCTATCAAATCGGGCTTTTCGTTGGGTTCCGTAGTACCATTTGAATCAACGGTTACTTCTTCCGACTCTTTCTTTTTACGATAATGCTCCCTTACCTCATTTATCTCTTCCTGCGTTTGACGTATGTACTTCTCTTTAAGCAGCCGCCAAGTCACGAATGACCCTACTGCCACACCGCCTATAAATATAATTGCTTTGTACATTTTTTCTCCTCTGTATGGATCGTCATAATGGTTAAAGCCAAACCACCAAAGAGCATTGCGATGCTCAATAGCATCCCTCCACAAATATGGCGTTTCCTCTCAGTATCCAAAATATCATCAATCTGGACAATTATTCCATTAATCAGATCCATAGTCTTACTTCCTATCTTTACCAATAAGGACTGCTATGCCTGTTGCAAAGCAAAAAACAGACATGCTGGCTAAAACATAAGATAAAATGACTTGCCCGGTATTCATATTACTACCTCCTTGTTTTAGTGTTTTTGATTGATTTTGTCCCACATTACTCCATCAACGTTAAAGTCAAGAAGAATGGCGGGTTCGAAACCATTTACAAAATCTCTAGTTACTGCCCTATAAAGATCGTAAATACCGAAAGAAACGTGACAATCCGCGTTCTGGTCCTCCGGATCATAAATCCAACCAACTACTTGACCTATACTACATTTAGGAATTCCAAGGCTCTCGTAAACATCGTTCAAGAAAAGATAGCCGTCTGCACGAAGCCTCTGATTAGCATAGTTTTCCTGAGCACGGAGGAACATCAAATTATAATCCGGATTCTTCTCCCAATTCGGATTAGTTTCGTCAAAGAAGCGAGCGTATACACTGTTCTTTTCATTTTCTACGACCGGAACTATAGTCTTGGTTTTCTTCGTTTTTCCGTTTTCGTCTACAACGGTCTCTTCTATTTTCTGAGCCTTAATACCATATTTCAATTCGCGATCTACAGTTTCGCCATAACGTTCGGTAAGGCGTTCGCGATAACCCTTAAAGCTCTTATCGAGTGCCGCATACGCAGTCGCGATTGCAATATTACGCTTACGAAGAATATTGTTCGACGTCAGAATCCCAGTTATTGACAGACCGCCAAGAAGAACCGCCGGGCCATACAGCTTAGCAAATTTCAATGCTGTCTGAGCATAAACTATTGTGAGATCCTTTTTCATATCGCTCTCGGTATACTCATCAGCATACTTCTCATCTTTGGCTACCGTATGTATTTTTTCAACATCCTCTTTATGCTGCTCCAAAATATCATTCACCTTGGTGGTTGCCTTGCAGGCCATTACAGCGCTTACAACGGTGCCTATAACTCCAGCCACTACAAGAATCTCGGGGCTATACTGACGCAACTGAAAGCCGGTCTTCTTAACAAAACTAGCTGCTTTAGTACTAATGTTACTCATTCTTTTCTCCTTCTTAATCTAATGGAATTGCTTTGGGCATTCTTAAAATATAACCATCACGGGTACGCTCGATATATGCTTGACGAATATCAGTCCAACCGTATTTATTATCGGTATAGCGTCCTGTAATACCTACCAATTCATTAAGATCAGCTATGCTAACCGATGGATAGCGATTTAGCAGATCGTCTAATGTCGACAATACTTCGTCGGCGTCTCCACGGTCTTCAAATTTCAAGTCATCAAAGACGTATCGTGACGCACTACGAACGTAATTAGGTTCCCTGCGATCATTCGGTCTATCGTAATAGCTGCTATATGAAACCTGCGATGCTCGTCTATTATTCGTTTTTCTATTTCTCGATGTCTCGCCGTAAAGCATCATGTTTACGCTATCCGATATGACAGCTTTAAACGCCGGAAGTAATACTTCGGTCCAAATATAAGATTTGACAGTATGCAAATCTTCTTTTACAAATGTCTCAGCGAATTTTTGAATATCGTTTTTCTTCTTTATACTGACATTGCCAGTTACGATACGCCCCAAGTTTTTTTCTGATTCTGTTTTCGTTCTCTCCTTATACTTATCAGAATTCGGTTTCAAATCGTTTAATATATCCATAGTCGTGTTGTTTTCGGCCATGCGATTACTCCTATCTGCTAATAAAAAAAGTAAAGGTGCCTTGTTACAGACACCTATACTTTTGGGTTACATCAATTACTTGATCTTATCTTCCCAATCATTGAACTCTTCGAATTCATCTGCCTTAGATTCTACATAAACGGCCTCTTTAGAAGCTTTCTTTGCTTCGTGCTTCGCCTTGAGTTTAGCCCAGAGCGGTTTGATGGCATACTTATATGCTACTACGCCTATAAGCGTTGCCCCAGTAACCACCCCAGCTATCTTAAGGGTCTTGCTTCCTCCGCAAGTTGTAACCTCTTCAGTTACGTCCATGATGTCCTCTGCGTTCGTCATGATTTCGTTAGTTTCCATAATTGTTCTCCTTTCAGATTATAATAAGTTAATGTTTCTTTCATAAAAGAAAATGTAGAGTTCGCGTACTAACGACAATATTTATATGTAGGAGATATACTATAATCCACCGCTATGCACGGAGTGCCATCTTCGGACAGATGAGCGCTAAACCTAAAATTGATAAGGCCGTCCGCAATATTCCAACCCAAGTCATCTCCAATTTTTATTGGCGGCAGCCCTATTTCGTAGTAAAACTCATTAAGCGAGATGTACATTTCGTTAACAAGGCGCTTATTTACCTCGTTTTGCACATGCTTGAGTTTTTCAATATCTGATTTGAAATATCGTGATGAAATGGTATCAAAACATACCGTATCGCCCTTAGCGGTTATGATTACTTCGTTAGTTTTCATCGGGTTTTCTTTAATATGATCCTCCGCTATAGCGTCACGAATAATCTCGTTCTTCTTTTCCCCGACGATTTCAACCACCTTTTTTTCATAGTTGTTAAGAGCAGCCTCGGTTATACTCCATGCCGCGGTCAACGCTGCTCTACGCTTAGCATTTTCCGAACTCGCTCCTATTAGACAGGCAATGGATGTTCCACTAGCTATTACAGATGGCAAATAAGAACGCCATGTCGCTTTGACTATTTCGATCGGGGTCAATTTATCTTGATGAAGTTCCTGCTTAGATGCTTCAATCAAACGCAACGCCGTTGGCGTAGCTCTAACGGCCAATATCGTAGATGTAATCATCCCGGTAATACCAATACCTGTTAAAATTTCAGGATAATAGGTATTTAAAACGGTTTTGGCTTTATGCATAAATGCCGCCATTTTAGATGTGCTCATTTCATACTCCTTTTTAATGATAACGCTTTTCTTGACAATAGAATATAAATCTCCTCTGCCATTTCATAAGCATAGGAAAACACCACACTTCTTGCTCCATCATTCATGCTATAAAATTCATACATCTCTTCTTTAAATTGTTTAACTGTTTGAACCGGATCGTCCGTACTACTTTCAAGTCTTTTAATTATCTCGCTTGCTGCACAAGATGAATAAGCTACTTCTTGCAGATAGTAATGAGGCCATCCGACTTTCGGTTTGGGAATAGATTTCGAACAATACACATGAATGAAATTAATAGCCTGATCATTTGTCATACCAGTACTCCAAATAAATAAGAGTCCGTGTTCCGGACCCTTACTGTTTGTTAGCGAGTGCTTTAGCAATCTTATCTTCGATTACTCCGTCTAGCTTCTTGTCATTAATACGGTCGACGGCAAAATTCACCGCCATTCCGATTGCGCTAAGAGCTATACTCAGGATTTTAATCGTTTTGATATTCATAAGCTTTTAGCCTCCTTTCATAATATAAAATGTTTCTTTCGCGCAAAAAACAAAAAGATAAGAGTCCATATTCAGACTCTTACCTTCTCGATTCGTGTTATCGGGTGAACCTCCTTCGTGCATCGATCACGTTGCCAGCTACACTATCGAACGAATTCGAATTCATGGAGCTCTCAAGTCTTCTTTTCTCATATTTTCTTCCAAGAAAGAATCCTATGATGCCCATTAATCCAAATCCGCCAATAGTAAAAGCCTTTCTATGACGCTTCACAAATGATTTAAGTTTACTCATTTCAACACCTGCCTTTCATAAAAGGAATTGTAAATTGCGCGTGAATTATTCCATATCGAGATAATCAGCTATCGGAGGAAACGGAAAGTGAATATAAATACACTCTAACCCATCATCCAAAGTCACCAGCTCGTGATCGAAGTCGATCCACGAATAACCATAATAACATTCGCCAGCTTCAATCGACCATCCGAGGGTCTCACCAAATAAAGTATTTGCGGGATGAAGATCCAAGAACGCATATAGCTCGTTCAGGTTTGCATAACCTCTAAGCTGGTAATTCCGATTGAAGTGGTACTCGGCCAGTAATACCTCTTCTTTTGTACGAGTGAAGAATTCCCCATAATACTCTTCGAAAAACAGGAATTTTTCATCGCTTAGCATTAAGCCAGTATTGTCATCGACTTTAGAGCGTATCATAGCGCCCCTAACTTCTTTGTCGGCTTCATCGCCATAGAGCTCTCGCATCTTTGACTTATACTCTTCATATGAATTACTCAAAAGTGTATAAGCTCCAATTAACGCTTCCTTATTATTTCGGCTAATAGCGTCCGAACCAAATATACAGACTATGGTGCCTATACATGAAATAGCGGTCGGAATATAACATTTCCAAGCTGATTGTATAGCCTCCAGCTTGGTGTAAGCATACGGGTCGCCATCATGATTAAAGCGACTATCTGCTTTTATAAGCTCACAGGCTTTTGGTGTAGCGCGGATCGCAAGTATCGTCGTTACAATAACCCCTCCGGACCCTATGACCGATAGAATTGTCGAGTTGTTTCGTTTTACAAAACGTTTAATGTTCGCTATAAATCTTGTCATCTCATGCTCCTTTCAGAGAAAACGTCGATCGATTACTGTTTCCCATCGTTTGCGTGGTAATGGTTTCATCTTTAATGCCCACATTATTTGACGAATCGTAACCGTTGGATATAAACCGTCCATACATCTTTTAGCGCGTCTATCGAAATACTCTTTGAAGCCCTCGTGCAAATATAAAACGTCAGTTAACCAAGGGTCTATTTCATCCCACCAAGTAACCTTGGTAGATGAGTCAAATCTTTGCTGAACGACGGCCAAACCTTGCTCTCCAATTTCGTATAATGTGCAGTGTGTATAAACTGGATGGTCACAAATATAAGCACGTCCATAACGGGATCTATAAATAGGCGGTTTTTCAAAGAAATATCTCATAAATCAGAAATTAAGATGCCTTGTTAGGCACCTTAATCCTTTCATAATTACTTAGTGGGTTTAAATCTGTTAAACAGTCCTCTAAATGTCGTCGAGGTGTATGCTCCAGTCTCTTCGAACTTAAAGCCTCTTTTCATCCATATTCCGTAAAATACCAACGGTAAACCAATTCCTAACAATCCAACTATCAGATCTGTCAAATTCTTGTCTTCCCGATTTTTCAAATCATACAGCTGATTTAGGTTTTCGGTCGTTTTCGCGTATTTTTCATCATACGGTTCCAACGCGGCTAAATGATCAAAGTCCCTTTCGATCTCACCTTTTAGCTTTTTTCTTTCTGTAAACATTTTATACCCCTTTCGTTATGGTTTCATAAAAGAAGGTGTTAATTTCGCGGAAGAAAATCTTTCTGTTCAACAGCGAAAGTTACAAACTTCTGTCTGGAAATATCATCAACAGTATGCCCTTTAAGCTCCAAGAACAGATAAGGCAGCTCTTCAGCATCTGAATGATCCATACGAAGAGTACCAAAAATCTCCTTGCCGTTTTTCAAACCCCGCAGATAACCAGTTATTTGACCAATTATCAGCATGATAATACCCACAATCAAGTACCAAGTGTAATTCATAATTCCATTCTCCTTTTCTATAAAATATCATTAATAATCGTCACCCGCATATGGTATTCGCAAAAAGAATAAGAGACCCAGTTTTCCAAGTCTCTTAAATCCCCAGCACCCAACAGACAACCAAGCAAAGAGGCCCACCGAGCACGGCCAACAAAACCACACAACCGACAACCAAGCAAATAGGCGCAACGAGCACAACACACACGGCAGTAATAATCGCGCGAAGCAAAGACCAGCCTAGTACTTCGTACATCCAAAAGTCCGCAGTGGCGACCACCGCTAATACTCCAACTACTAGATACACGATAAATGCAATTAACATAATTATCACCTTCCTTTCATAACAAAAAATGCATATTTCGCGTGGAAAAAAGAAAGAGCCCTCGTGGGCTCAATCCGTGGTATAAACATAAATATAATTTTGTGGTATGTCTTTATTCGAGAAGACTCGTACAATCAATAATTCTTTGATCAAATTTCTCCATTCGGTATTGGAACAAGTTAAGTTAATGTACCACATCGTACTATTCTTCCAGCCACAACTTCCAACTGCCATGTCAATTTGTATTTGAGTAAACAGCCGGTTGCACGTCTTTTGTATAATACGCAGTGCCTCCATTACTTTGGTTTCGTCCATAATCAAATGATGTCTCTTGTAGATAATGTTGTCAAAAGTCCTCATCATAATACACCTACCTTTCATAATAGAAAATGTAGGTTTCGCGTATTTACTGCCTTTCGCGATCTAATATCCAGAAGAACCGTCTGTACAATTCGTAGTAAACGTCTTTACAGCAGGGAATATCTAATCTAGCTTTAATCTGTTCGTAAGACAGCCCCTCCGTTACTCCGATAAGAATATATTTTGACAGCTCTTCACTCGTCAAAACCGCTACTCGGTTAACCAGTTCTATTCTATCTCGGTAATAGATTTTAGACATCGCATAACGCTCTGTAGGGCTTTCTGAAAGGTTTTGGCTTTTTAACTCCCTGGGGTCCTTATTAGAGCCATTAAGCCCGTCTAGAGCCGAATATGCTCGTTTCCAAATATAATATTGCAGACAAAAGTGTTTCAGCTCATAATACCTATGCCGTTCGATCCAATATTTGTTCTTCTCCGATACTTCCGGTCTTATCGTAGTGCTCATTTCTTTTCTCCCTTCCACATATAACCAGTTTCCTCATACAGACGCTTTGGCGAAATGTAAAAGTTGATGCGTCCGTACTTGCTATTCATTTGTTCAACACTACCAATCAACTTTCCGTTTCTTGTGGCTTTTCCGATTGGTAGCCATCCGGATATAATACCGGCTCGGACCCAGGAAGCATCCTTTCCATACACCCTTGCAACTACGGCCACTGGAACTGACCCTTCTTTAAATACATTATCGTTCAATTTCATCTCTCCTTTTTCGATAAAGCTTTATTACTATTACCTCCTTCGTCATTCATTTTAGAACTGCCAAGGAGCATTATTGAAACGGAACTCAGTGAACTTCTCCACTCTTTAATTGTTGTTTCGCAAGGATAATCTTCGTAATCTAGATTAAATGAAGTTAGCTTACCGGATATGAAACCTAATATAATGTCAGATCTGTAATGATGATATGGGATAATATAGTCGGGTAAACATCTCCTAATCCGGCCACAAGACATGCAGTATTTACGTTGCACCTTAATCCAATGACGTTCCCCTCGTTCAGTTCGAAGAATTCGAGAGACGGTGTCATAGTATCGCAGCTCTCCACCACAGTCATTGCACCGTTCATCAGTAGTCATAGCATCTTTAATGATAAGCCTTAAAAATGCAAAAAGAAAGAGTCCATGTAGGACTCGTTCCGTTAATTAGTTTTCTTTAATTGGGCCATTAAATATCACCTTACTAGATGGGAGTAAGTTAGATTCCTTCTTAAACTGGTAACCTAGATTAGAACGAGCTTTCGCAAGCGTTGGCGCCATTGTCGCTCCTTCCCATTTATCGGTTAGTAATTTTCCGAATGAATTCGTAACCGGACCCTTATAGCTAAAGTGTTTGTATTCCATATAAACCTCCATAAATATAATTCTCATAAAAGAGGCTGTAAAAACTGCGTATGTATAAATTGACAACTCCTACAGATTCGCTATATACTTACTTTGGGAGGTGTAAATATCAATGCTTAATAAATGTCCAGAATGTGAATTACAAGTGAGCGATAAAGCAATTAGCTGCCCACATTGTGGCTATCCATTAAAACCAATTGGAAAAACATCAGCTTCGCGTAAGAATAAACGCAGACGTCTCCCCAATGGTTTTGGGCAAATAAGTGAGATTAAAGGCCAAAATCTTCGAAATCCTTTTCGGGCTATGGTAACAATTGGAAAAAATAAAAATGGTCGGCCAATATGTAAGCCACTAAAGCCAACATCTTATTTCGCATCTTACAATGATGCTTATGCAGCCTTAGTCGAATATAATAGAAACCCTTACGATCTATCAGATAGCATTACCGTAAAGGAATTGTACGAACGTTGGCTTCCCGAATACTCTAAACAACGTGGTTCATCAGCAGCGGCCGCAATTAAAAATGCATGGCTGTATTGCAGCGAAGTATACGAGATTGTCGTTCCTAATCTTCGTCCACGCCATATTAAGGGTTGCTTAGAAAATGGAATAGCTGTCTTCAAAGGCGTCGAACATTATACCACTCGCTCCATTCAAGTTAGCATAAAGACGCTATTTAACCTAATGCTCGATTACGCCGTGGAATACGAGATAACTGACAAAAATTATGCACGGTCTTTTACGATCTCTTCATCTGGAATAAAGTCGGATTCTCCTCCTGTGCAGGAGCATATCTCATATAGTGATGAGGAAATGGAAAAGCTTTGGGCGAATATAGATAGGATACCGTATATTGATATGCTACTATATCAATGCTATTCTGGATGGAGACCACAAGAATTATTCCTTCTAAAGATCGAAGACGTCAATCTGGATGAAAATACTGTGATGGGAGGCATGAAAACGGATGCCGGTGTAAATCGAATTGTACCGATACATCCTCGAATCCGTTTTATAGTCGAACGACGCTATAAGGAAGCTAAGCAGCTTGGAAGCGAATATCTTTTTAATACTCCACCTGAAAGCGGGGCCAAATATCTACAGTTCAGCTATCGAAAATACTACGATAAGTTTGTAAATATTAGAACTAAGCTCGACCTAAATCCGGAGCATCGTTGCCATGACGGACGAAAGCATTTTGTCACGATGGCGAAGAAATATCAAGTAGATGAGTACGCCATCAAGTACATCGTTGGGCATGCTATTACGGATATAACCGAAAAAGTATATACCGAACGGGACATTGAATGGTTGAAAGAAGAGATGAAAAAAATCAAATAGGTTCTTTCCAAGGATTATGTAGGAATCGTGGTATAGGAGTGATATATGAATAATATAGGAATATCCTACATTTTTCATCTTTGGATCACTCCTAACCACTTTTTAATTCCTTCGATTTATTCAGGCGTTTCCTGTCTTTTTCGATTTGCCTAATAGTTTTGTTTTTTGCTGTTAAGAGCATAATCATAATGGGCCTGCTTATATCCCTCGTGGTGACGGTAATGACGGTGCTGGCAGGCTTCGACGAGATAACCGGCGAAAAGCAGCTTCTCATGAGGACGCTGGGCGCGACCAAGCTGCAAATACTCACAATGGTAGTGCTTCCCGCCTCCGTACCCACAATCATGAGCGCCCTCAAGATAAGCGTGGGCATGAGCTGGGTCGGCGTCATAGTAGGTGAATACCTGGTTTCACGGGCAGGACTCGGATATTTGATCGTATACGGCAGCCAGGTGTTCAAGCTGGACTTGGTCATGGCCAGCATAGTGATACTCTGCGTGCTCGCCGCCGCCATGTATTACGCGGTTGCCTTCTTCGAAAAGCGGCTGATACGCTGGCGCGGCCATGCGTAAGGTTGTATAAAAGCGGGATTTATTATATAATGCTCCGAGAAAACAAAAGCTTGGAGCATTTTTAATTTGCAAAGCGGATTTGATTACCAAATAGCCATAATAGGCGGCGGGCCTGCAGGAGCTACCCTTGGACGGCTGCTGCCTAAAGGGCTCAGTGCAATACTTATAGACAAAAAGAGGGCTAAAGGCGGCTTTGAAAAGCCTTGCGGCGGTCTGCTGGCGCCGGATGCCCAGAAGGCTCTTTCCAAATACGAAATAACGCTGCCTAAGAGCATACTCGTGGATCCGCAGATATTCTCGGTAAAGACCATCGACCTGGCCTCCGGCCTCGTCAGGCACTACCAGCGCTGCTACATAAACCTCGACAGGCATAAGCTCGACATGTGGCTCCTTAGCATGATACGGCCCTCGGTGCGGCGTGTCACCGGCGTTTGTGACGGGGTAAAGCGAATTGACGGCGGCTTTGAGGTAAGCTGGCACGACGGAGACCATAAGCATAGCTTTACCTGCAAATACGTCGTGGGCGCAGACGGCGCAAACTCAGTAGTCCGCAGCTCGCTGTTTAAGGCTAAGCAACTCCGCCGCTACACCGCCATTCAGCAGTGGTTCCCCGAAGAAAACAGCCGGCCCTTTTACTCCTGCATATTCGATCCCGAGACAACCGACTGCTGCTCATGGTCGATTTCAAAGGACGATTACTTCATATTCGGAGGGGCATTCCCTCAGGATAACTGCCGGGAACGGTTTGAACGGCAGAAGGAAAAGCTCCGTGCCCTTGGCATAAAGTTTTCGGAGCCTGTAAAGACAGAGGCCTGCGTGGTGCTCCGTCCCCGCTCCTTCTTTGACTTTTGCCCGGGTAAGGACGGCGCGTTCCTCATAGGGGAGGCAGCGGGCTTTATAAGCCCCAGCTCCCTCGAGGGCATAAGCTACGCCATGGAAAGCGCGGATATGCTGTCACGTGCCCTGTCAAAGGAGGACCCCGTGTCAGCCTACCGCCGTATGACGCTGAAAATCCGGCTGAAATTGGCCCTAAAGGTACTTAAGTGCCCATTTATGTACCATCCGCTTTTGCGTAAGCTGGTAATGCTCTGCGGCCTGCAGAGCATAGAGCTGCGGCAAGAAGATTAAAAGCCTATTCCCCCATCTTTTCGGGGGAATTTTTGTTTTACGCGCAACCGATACGCCCTTGCCCCGGTCATTATAGTTGTCCGGACAACAGTCCTTTGAATTAAAGAGATGAAGAGATGCGATCTGAAACGGAATACTTCCGCAGGGTATACGAGGCTACCTACGAAGACATGCTGAGATACACCGTTATAAAGACCCGGCGCGCGGCTGACATTGAGGACATACTGCAAAACGCCTACTCAAGGTTTTTCAGCCGCATAACCCGCCGGGGCCACGGCGATATCGATGACCCCAAGGCATACCTCATGAGCATACTGCAAAAGGAGCTTTCGGGCTTTTACCGCTTTAAGATAATCAAGGCGGAAAAGGAGCAGCGCATGACCGACGGCATGACGGAGCTTTCTGTAGAGGATATAGAGGATTCCGCCATTAACGCCGAAATGCTCGGCAAGGTCTGGGACGAGATAGCCTCCGCCCCGGCGGAAAGCTATAAGGCCTTCGTGCTCTACTATTACCTGGACATGACGGTGGCGGACATCGCCCGCGAGCTGAACCTCAGCGAATCCGCCGTAAAGAGCCGCATACACCGTCTTCGGGCGTCTGTGCGGCAAAAACTCGCAAAGGAGTGGCAAGCATGAAAGAGAAAGATATTTATTACAGCGCCATAGAAGCCAACATAGCAAACAAGAACCGCATATACCGAAAAGCCGTCAATTCCCGTCAGAGGCCGGGCCTTAAGCGCGGCCTCGCGGTAGCCGCCGCCTGCTTCGTAGTCATGGCGTCGGTGGTTGCCTGTGTGCCGGAGGCCCGGGCAATGGTGCTCAACTGGCTCAAGCCGGCGGTAAATTCCCGCCAGTACATCGAAACACCCGCCGCGGAGCGCACCCCCGAAACAAACGCGCAAAAGGCCGTGGAAACGGCGATAGAAAGCGTACGGAACAAGGATATAAAGGTAACTGTAGTAGACGCCGCAGATGAACAGTGGAAAGCCTGGGCGGAAAGGCTCAGCGTAAGCTTCGACGAGATACTGTATGACGGAGAGGACGTGTACATTACAGGCAGGTTAAAGGGAAACGCAAGGGACCTGATAAAGCGTTCAAGCGAATACACCGTCACAGAAACCGGCGAATACACTTCATTCGCGCCGCCCGATGATCTGGTGGTGCCATATGTCGGACACTCCGTTTCAGGCGGCGACATGCAATATCTTCTTATGAGCCCTCTTGTCGATGAATTCAGCTCGGCTAATGTAGATAAGGCTTATGCATCCGACAGCATGGATATATCCGTGCGCCTTCCGGTAGGCAGCGGATTGAAAGGAAATCAGCAGCTGACCATGTTCTTCTATTTTACGGATATGAAAACGGTACGTCAGAACACTTCAAAGGCCCCTGATCATATCAGCGAGGATGAATATTTAGCTAAAATCAACTGTCTGGTTGCTCTGCGCATAGACGGCCTTACCTTTGACGCAACTGCGGGAACCGCTGCACAAGCTGCCATGCCTGTACCTGCCCCGGTCATGCTAAAAGGCGACGTATTGGTATTCTCGGGGGCAGAAAGCATTTCCGGCAATCGCTGCAAGGTAGGCAACGATAAGCTTTCCATAGACGGCGCTACATTCGAAATAACCAAAATGCAGCAAAAGCTCAATGGAACAGCCCTTACCTTTTCGGTAACCCTGCCCGAAAGCTGGACAGATAAGCAGTGTGCAACCGCCGGAAAGGCAATGGAACCGGTATTTATAATCGACGGCACAGAGCAGGGCGGTTTTGGCAAAACTTATAACAGTATCAGGTATCTGGATACGGATAGCGCTCACAAAATAAGCTTTACTGTCGAAACCGGCCTTATGCCTGAGGACTGGTCAAATATAAACAGTATGCAGGCTGTATTGAAGATATTCGAGCTTACAGAGTACAACGGCGTAAAGCTGCCTACAGGCAGCCGTGCCGAAGCTCATTATGAGAGAAACGGCTGGAACGAGGGCTCTCGTAGGCACATACTGTACGGCTGCCCCATCACTGTCAAATAATATCCGTTCCGTAAAAAACGGTGCTTTATCCCCCTTGCCCACTAATTGCGGCAGGGGTTTTTTTCGCGTTTGGCGATATTATAAATTTAGATAACAAGCCGCCGATATCTATAATTGCTATTTCCAATAACGAAACGGCAGCTATACAATAGACGATAGTGTGCATAAGTATGTACCACATTTGCAAACAAAGCAAAAATGGGAAGCAGCAATGTCAGATATCATACTATCCGTAAAGGATATAACAAAGCATTTCCGCCATATAAGGGCGCTGGACGGGGTATCCGCAGAGGTTCGCGAGGGCAGCATAACGGCTATAGTGGGCGACAACGGTTCGGGCAAATCCACGCTGATAAAGATACTCTCCGGGACCCTCCGGCCGGACGGCGGTAGCATGACCGTATGCGGGGCGGAGCATCCCTTTCTTACGGTGCAGAGGGCGATGGAGCTTGGCATACGCACCGTATATCAGGATCTCTCGCTGGACAACTGCAAAAACAGCGTGGAAAACATATTCCTTGGGGACGAGCTCATGCACGGCCCGTTTTTAGACAGGAGAGCCATGCGCCTTGAGGCGGAACGGCTGCTGAACGACATAAGGGTAAACGTGCCGGACTTATCCGAGCCGGTCAGGAACCTTTCCGGCGGTCAGCGTCAGGGCGTCGCCATAGCCCGCGCGCTCAGGAGGCCGGGCAGGCTGCTGCTGCTGGATGAGCCCACAGCCGCAATGGGCATACATGAGAGCCACCGCACCATGGGGTTATTGAAGGAGCTCCGTGACCGCGGCATGACCCAGCTTATAATCAGCCACAACCTCCATCAGGTATTCGACCTGGCGGACTATATATACGTAATGCGCTCCGGCCGCATAATGGCGGGGAGCGGCCACACAAAGCACCTCGCCGGACGAGCTAAGGAGCTTCATACTGCACCGGGAGGAGGAAGCGCTATGAAGGATCTGAAGCGATTCGTGGATAGGAACATAGCCCCGCTGCTCCTATTGTGCTTCTGCGGCATAATGGCGGCGTTCCTTTCGGTTCGGACAAATTCGTTTTTCTCCGTGAAAAACGCCGTGAATATACTGGAGGCAAACTCATACCGCATGCTGATCGCCGTGGGAATGATGTGCATAATCTCCTCCGGGGCCATAGACCTTTCCGTGGGATCCATGCTCTCCTTCAGCGCTATATGCATGGCGAAGGCGCTCAAGGCCGAGCTGCCGGTGGGGCTTTGCGTAGGCGTGGCGCTGCTCATGGGCGCCTCCATGGGTGCGCTCAATGGTGTCCTCATGCATGTTACCCGCATAAACGCCTTTATAATAACCCTCGCAACGTCGTATATGTACCGGGGGCTGTCGCTGATAGCCACACAGGGCATACCCATAACCAAGCTGCCGCAGGCCTTCCGCGATTTCGGCTGCGGCGATATATTCGGCATGGAGTCCGGCGTGACCATGGCGCTCATGGCCGTCATTGCACTCATACCCATCTTTTACTTTATGCGCTGGGGAAGCTATGTCATGTCCCTGGGCAGCAATCCCGAGGCGCTGAAGCGCAGCGGCGTAAAGATATGGAAATACAGGGTGTCCGCCTTTGCCCTCATGGGGCTGCTCTCCTCGGTGGCGGGTGTGATAGTCACCGCCCGGCTGAACAGCGCCGAGGCAAACGCCGGCTTAAATATGGAGATGGAGGCTATATGCGCCGTTATAATGGGCGGCACCGCCCTGCACGGCGGCAAGGGAAGCCTTCCCGGTACGGTCATCGCGGTGATACTGCTGGGGCTGATACGCAACGGCCTTACGGTGATGAGCGTATCGTCATACTACCAGCAGTTCGTGACAGGCGCGCTGCTGCTTATAGCGGTGGTGACGGCGGAGCTTCGGGAACGCAGGAACCGCATAGGATAATTACGATTTGGGCATATAAGGGATAATTCCTTTATATATACATCAATTAACGGAGGAAGAACACACCATGAAGAAACTTCTTGCTATCATGCTCGCTGCCGTAATGGCGCTGAGCATAGCAGGCTGCGCGGCCCCCGCCGCACAGGAGACCGTCACCGCTGAGGAAACCGCAGCGCCCCAGGAGACCGAGGCCGCAGAGGAGACCGTAGCGACCCAGGAGGCCGCAAGCGAGCTTTCCGCGACAGTACAGCAGCTCTATGCCGACTTTGACGCCGCCATGGAGAAGCAGCTCGGCGCAATGCCCGAGAGCTTCGGCGACATCAAGGTAGGCGCAGTCGTAATATCCCTGACCAACGCTTTCTGGGCAAACATGAAGGATTGCTACGAGGCGGCGGGCAAGGAAATGGGCATAGCCATAGACGTGCAGACCGGCACTACCGAGGGCGATACGGCTTCCCAGCTTGACGTTCTTATGACCATGGCGGATATGGACTACAACGTGATCATCGTATCCCCCATAGACGGCACCAACCTCATTCCCGGCATAGTCAAGTGCAACCAGAACGGCGTAAAGGTCATCAACCTTGGCCCCGGCGTTGACGTTGACGCGCTCAAGGAAGCGGGCGGACATCTGGACGCCAAGATAACCGTTGACTTTGCGGAGCAGGGCCAGACCGTCGCCAACGATATGATCTCCCGTCTGCCCGATGGCGGCGAGGTAGCCGTAATAGCCGGCCTTGCAGGCGCGGGCCAGAGCGAGGGCCGCACCAAGGGCTTCAAAGAGACCGTAGAGGCCAACGATAAGTTCAACCTCGTAGCCGTACAGAACTGCGATTGGGACGCTACCTTGGCATACGACGCAACCAAGGCGCTCATCACCGAGCATCCCGACCTTAAGGGCATTTTCTGCTGCAACGACACCATGGCTCTTGCCGCCGTTGAGGCTCTTGCCGCCGAGGGCAAGGAAGGCGTGTTGGTATACGGCGTTGACTTTACCGACGATGCACGGGAGGCTATTAAGGCCGGTACCATGACCGGCTCCATGTCCTACTCCAGCGCCCGCTACACCAAGGCTGCCCTTCAGATGGCTGTCATGCTCAACGAAGGCCACACCTTCGACAGCTATGTATATCTGCCCCTCACCCTGGTGAACGTGGATAACGTAAACGACCTCGAAGGATGGAAGTAAAGCACAGCTTTTTAGTCGAGACCTGCCTGCTCACCCACGGCCTGCGCTCGATCGCGGACGATGAGATACTCTCCGCCTGGCCCGACGGTTTAAGCTGCATAACCTGGGTTGACGAGGGCAGCATACGCATAGGCTCCGCCGCAGAATACATACTGTTCCGCAGGCGGTGCCGCGAGCTGGGCTTCGGCAGGATAGACTCTGAAGGGCTGGAGGAGGCTCTAAGCAGCGGCGGCTCCGGAGCGCTTACCGCGTCCGGAACCATGGCGGTATGCGAAAGGCTGGGTGTGCCCCTTGCCGTCACCTGCGGCATGGGCGGTATATGCGATATAAAGGGCGAGGAGCTTTGCCCGGACCTTCCGGCGCTCAGGGATATCCCCGTGAGCCTTATCGCCACCGCTCCGAAGGACATGCTGGATATCGACCGCTGGGCCATTGCCCGCACGGCTGAGCTCCAGGCTGAAGTGATCAAGCTCGGTGACCAGTATGACTTCCATACGCTCGTCTCCCAGCTGCACGCTTTCGCTTCCGAGGATCTCGGCAGCTTCTACCTCGACATCCTGAAGGATCGTCTGTACACGACGAAGGCTGACAGCCACCCGCGCCGTTCGGCCCAGACCGCGCTTTGGCACATCAACGTATCTCCGCCTGATGGCCCCGGTTCTGACCTTCACGGCCGAAGAGGCCTTTGCGGTCTTCAGCCCGAATAAGGACGGCACGATCTTCACGGAAACGCACCACAAGCTCCCCGAGATCGACGGCGCCGAGGCTCTCCTCAAACGCTGGGCTCTGATCCGCGAAGCCCGCAGCATCGCTCAGAAGGCCGTGGAAGACATCCGCTCTCAGGGCGAAGTCGGTTCTTCGCTCCAGGCTGAAGTTGAAAT